>CEWG01224426.1_pt1 | contig 41596 bp, 37 predicted proteins | sample 361411 | NCBI WGS metagenome assembly CEWG01 (sample SAMEA2622173, study PRJEB7988) | marine metagenome | biome: marine biome (ENVO:00000447); feature: surface water layer (ENVO:00002042); material: "saline water (ENVO:00002010), including plankton (ENVO:xxxxxxxx)" | depth 5 m | reverse complement strand
AAAAAAGTAATCAGGTTTAAAATTATTTAAACTTTACACTACTTAAAATTGTGTTTAATTCAAACATATAATCCCTTTTGCTTACCGAAGGTGCAAAGGTAAAACCCTCTAGTACAATCCATCTATTTTTGGAGGTATCTCTCACCATGTAGTTGATAAAGGGACCAGCCATAAAATCATTTGCTACCTCCCAAGTTCCCTTTGTTAAGTATGTCAAGTTACCTTTTATTTGGGTCTTAAAAAAGTAAGGACGATAAGCCTTCTCAGTAATCATGTAGGAGCCTGGCAATCTGCCAGGAATATATATCCTTCCTATAGAATCCCTTATGGCTGGAATTCTTTTTTTTATAATCCCCTTTAAAGTATTAATTGGTAAAGTATATACAATTATATTCATGTGGCCTTTAAGAATCGGTTTCTGTATCCATAGAAAGTTTACAGTATCCTTGAAAATCTTATATGCTGATGGATAAGTTATTGAAATTTGAAATTTATTGATAAGCTCCTTATTATCACTTGGAGATTTCATAATTCTTCTAATTTTTTCTTTTTGCTCAACTTTACTTATTGATGCTTTTAATAATTCAATGTTCTCATTTAAATAAAACGCTTGAATTTCGTCATCTTCACCGCTAACTCTAGCGACAAGTTGTGGTTTAGCCATCATATTCTCTATAAGTTCAAATCTTCCAATAGTATCCTTTACAAACCATATAATATTTCTACTATTCTTGGCAAATCCAGTAAAAATCTTTTGAGGAATAAATTTTAGTGAAAATTGTGGCTCGTCAAATGGGAGGCCTTGATAGGGAGTCGAAAATAATTTCCTTGTTGTAATACCCAAAAAACTGTTCCAACTTTTTTCGGACATTACAATAGTCAAATGATTGATATTTCCACTAGAATCAGGAAGGTAGGGTATCTTTGGTTGGATTTCTTTACAACCCTGAAACATAATAAAGGCAAATAACAAAACTTTCCTCATTATTGAGCCTAATTTAAAAGCGCTTCTATTCCTGGAAGCGTCTTTCCTTCTAGACATTCCAACATTGCCCCTCCGCCAGTAGAAATGTAGCTCATTTTTGACTCTAAAGAAAACTGTTTAACTGCAGCCACTGAGTCTCCTCCTCCAACTAAAGAAAAGGCTCCAGCAGAGGTACTCTTTCCAATAATTTTTCCAAGTACAATGGTTCCAATTGAAAATTTTTCAAACTCAAAGACACCCAATGGCCCGTTCCATAATATAGTTTTGGAATTCATTACGACTTTTTCAAAGGCATTTAATGTTTCTGGTCCAGCATCAAGCCCTTGCCAATTATCTGGAATTTCTGATGCTTTACATATTTTTTTATTTGCATTATTTGAAAAACTATCAGCTATAATAACATCTATAGGCAAATGAATTTTTACGTTTTTTAATTTTGCTTTTTCAATTAATTCCAAAGCAAAGTCTGTATAGTTATCTTCACAAATAGATTGACCAATATTTCCTCCCAATGCCTTAACAAAAGTGTAAACCATTCCACCACCGATTATAAGGTGATCAATTTTTTCTAATATGTTTTCAATTATGGTGATCTTAGAAGAAACTTTTGCTCCACCTAATATTGCCAAAACAGGTTTATCGCCAGTCTTCATTATTTTTTGGACTGCCTTGAATTCTCTTTCTAATAGCTTACCAAAATATTTTTCCTCGTTAAAAAACTGGGCAATTATTGTCGTTGATGAATGAGCACGATGAGCTGTTCCAAATGCATCATTTACATAAAAGTCCCCAAGTTTTGATAATGCAAGAGCAAAATTAGTGTCACCAGCCGTCTCTTCTGAATAATACCGAAGGTTTTCCATAAGCAGTACTTCCCCTGGCTTGAGCGCCGATGCTGCTGCCTCAGCATTTGACCCTATACAATCATCACAAAAAGAAATGTTTAGTCCTAAGACTTCTGATACTTTATAAACAATATGAGATAGCGAAAGGGCTGGATCTTTTCCTTTAGGACGACCAAGATGCGAAATTAGAACACAGCTACCTCCATTACTTAAAATATATTCAATTGATTCTTTAGCGGCTAGGATTCTAGTGCTATCAGTAACCTTGAGATTTTCATCTAAAGGTACATTAAAATCAACCCTAATTAGTGCTCTACGATTTGAAAAATCATTATTTATAAGTGTTCGCATCATTAAATTTTTTCAAAAATAAGTTTTTTTTCAAACTACAGAGGCCGTATTTTATGGATTAATTACATTGTTTTTGACAATAAAGGAGAATCCAAAAGTATTGATTATTTTTAGTATTATAAATAAATAATTGCCTAATGTACCTAAACGAAATTATTGGACAAGAGGAGCTAAAATTAAAGCTGAAAAAGATGGTAAACAACGGTCAATTTCCTCATTGTCAGTTGTTTATAGACTCTAAAGGCTATGGTGCTCTTCCGCTAGCTTTGTCCTGCGGAATGGGATTAATTTATGGTTTTGAGTTCTTGGATAATGAAGAGCAAAAGGGGGTTTCATCCAATAAATTTCATCATCATCCTGACATACATTTTGCTTATCCTGTAATTAACAAATACTCAGGAGGCGCTAAAGCGACATCTGAATATTTTTATAAAGATTGGTCCAAATTTCTTTCAGATAATATTTATGGAGGATCACAGGATTGGATAAATCACCTCAATGCAACTAATAAACAGGGAATCATTGGTGTTGAAGAGATTCTGAAGATAAATCATAAAATGCATCTAAAAGCCCACGGTGGTAATAATAAAGTAGTAATATTTTTTGGAACAGAGAAACTGACAGAATCTGCGTCAAATAAACTTTTAAAAATTCTGGAGGAGCCGTCTAAGAATACTTATTTCCTTTTGGTTGCAGAGCAGCTAGAATTGCTTTTGCCAACATTAACATCTAGATGCCAAATTCTCAAATTAAAGCCACTTCTTGATAAAACTATTGAAAATCAGCTATCAGCAATTGGTAAGAATGAAGAATCAAAAGATTTAATAAGAAGTGGCAGGGGGAGCTGGAGAAAAATATTATCCTCATTAAACCCTTCTAAACAGTCAATTCTATACGAAGAGCTTTGGATAAATTGCTTAAGAACGTCTTTTCAAGCAAAATCCAATAAGGCTATTGTAATTAATTTAATGGAATGGTCTGATAATGTTAGTAAGTTAAATCGAGAAGAGCAAAAATCATTTTTAGGATATGCCTTAGAATTTATCCGCCAAGCAATGCTAATATCATATAATTCAGAAACCTTATTTAATTTAACTATTCATAATAATTTTAATATGAAAAAATTTGCTTCTTATATTCACAGCGGCAATATTCTTCAAATAGTTAGATTATTGGAAAACGCAAACTACTATCTTATTAGGAATGCAAGTCCTAAAATTTTATTTAGCAATTTAGCGCTGGAAATGACCCGCTTGTTGAATATTAAAGAGACTGCTTCTTAAAGACAAAAGAAATCGTAGAGTGCTTTTTAGTAAAAAAAGATAGTATGCTAAAATAGCAACCCTTTATGGCCGCTAATATAAAAGCCAGCTTATTTCCCTTGTGCTTTTCAGATAAAAAGGATACATAGAAAACATCAAAGAAAAGTGGATTTTTTTTTAGCAACTCAAACCCTGCGCTAGATAGCATTTCCTCCAAGCCATTAGGTGTAAAGTGCCATAAATGTCGCGGAACGTCAAGTGCTGCCCACTTATTCTGGTAATGTTCACGATCATGACTGGAAAAATTTGGAACTGCAATAACTAAAAATCCCTCAGAAGATAATAAATCATAAATCTTTTCAATGATTTTATTGGGTTGAGGTAAATGCTCCAGTACATGCCACAAAGAGACAATGTCGAACAATTTGTGTGGTAAATTTTCTATAGAATCATAAACTTTAAGATTTTTTTTCTTACATATTTCTAGAGCGATACTGTTGTTTTCAACACCTGTCACCTCAAGATTTTTCTTGCTCATAAATGATAAAAAATTTCCAACCCCGCAGCCGATATCTAAAAGCTTGTCAAGTGGTTTTACTAATGACTTAAGGGTTCTGTACTTATAATGAAACATTATTGATCTAACAAGATTGTAAAGAATTTGGATGAAAGATTTGTTCATTGTGTTATGAGAAATATATTGATCGGATTTGTAATATTTACTTAAATCTTTAGTATTACTTACATCAGTCCATGCTATTTTTCTTTTCTTGTCCCAATAGAGATTGAAAGAGTCGTTAGATGTTAATTCATCTCTTACAGAATATAGAAAAAAATCATTTTTATTTTTCATAAGTGAGGTTCCACGTGGAACATTATCTGCCTAACTTTACTAGAAGAACACTAATATCGCTTGGATTAATACCACTAATTCTTGAAGCTTGAGAAAGGTTTGCTGGTTTGATCTTATTTAATTTCTCTTTTGCCTCAAGAGATAATGAGCCTAAAGCATTGTAGTCAAAGTCCTCAGGTACCTTTATGCGGTCTAGCCGATTGAGCTTCTCAGCGTTATTAATTTCTTTTTTTATGTAGCCTTCATATTTAATCTGAATCTCTGCTTGCTCGATAATGTCTAGATTTAGTTTATTTTTTTTTATATACGCAGACACAGATTCAATAGACATCATATCATCGCGGGTAATATTTGGACGAGAGAAAATTTTATTAAGCTTGTCTGACTGTTTCACGTAATTAGAATTCTTTTTTTCTAGAAGCACATTTACCTCACTTACATTAAAGCTTTGTGACTTAAAAAAAGAAACCAATTCCTCAGTTTGAGTTGACTTTAGTTCAACAGCTTTCATACGATCTTCACTTGCTAGGCCCAGTTCAAAAGAGATAGGTGTAAGTCTTAAATCAGCATTGTCCTGTCTCAAAAGTGTTCGGTATTCAGCTCTTGATGTAAACATACGATACGGCTCGTCAGTTCCTTTAGTAATTAAGTCATCTATCAAAACCCCAATATATGCCTCATTTCTTTTCAAAACAAAGGGAGCTTGGTCATTCAACATAAGGTGGGCGTTAATACCTGCCATAAGTCCTTGAGAAGCCGCCTCTTCATAACCCGTGGTCCCATTTATTTGCCCTGCGAAAAAAAGACCTCTAATAAGCTTAGTTTCCAGAGTGTTTTTTAACTGAGTAGGAGGAAAATAATCGTATTCAATGGCGTATCCAGGTCTAAAAAACTTGACTTTTTCAAAACCTTTGACAGATCTCAGCGCATTGTATTGAATATCCTGAGGTAAAGAAGTAGAGAAACCATTGACGTATACCTCTACAGTGTCCCATCCCTCTGGCTCAACAAAAATTTGATGTCTAGATTTATCAGCAAATCGGTTAATCTTATCCTCTATAGAGGGGCAATACCTTGGTCCAGTGCTTTGAATGCTTCCGTTAAACATTGGGGAACGGTCAAATCCTAAACGGAGTAAGTCATGTACTTGTGGACTTGTATAGGTCATATGACAACTTCGTTGTTTAGTCAATGGTGAGGTATTAGTGAAACTAAATTTAGAGGGGTCAATATCACCTGGCTGCTCCTCCATTACTTTATAATTTAGTGACCTTCCATCTACACGTGGTGGCGTACCTGTCTTCATTCGTCCTGATTGAAAACCGAAACTTTCTAATCTTCTAGTTAACCCGATTGATGCATTCTCGCCAGCTCTACCTCCACCATAATTCTTTTCACCAATATGTATTAAACCATTAAGAAAGGTACCGTTCGTAAGTACAACTGATTTTGAATAAATGGGAATTCCGAGTGAGGTAATTACTCCTTTAATTACGCCTTTTTCAACAATAATATCATTGATCATCTCCTGATAAAAATCAAGATTTGTCGTCTGCTCCAGAAGATCCCTCCAATATTTGGCGAACAACATCCTATCGGACTGAACTCTAGGGCTCCACATGGCGGGGCCCTTGGACCGGTTGAGCATTTTAAATTGAATAGCACTTTTATCGGAGACAATTCCACTGTATCCACCTAGAGCATCTATCTCTCTAATTATTTGCCCTTTTGCAATACCTCCCATAGCAGGATTGCATGACATTTGGCCAATAGTTTGGAGGTTCATAGACACCAATAAAGTAGAAGACCCAAGATTTGCTGATGCAGCTGCAGCCTCTGCTCCTGCATGTCCGCCACCTACAACCACAACGTCATATTCTTTTTCAAACATAAATTATTGTTTCACGTGGAACATTTCAATATATTCATCTTCTTTAATTCTCATAAGTGATCTTTTTTCCTCGTCTTTATCCGTATAACCTGCACAATGCAACAGAGCGTGGGAAATTAATCTAAGCGTCTCATTTTCAATGCTTTGCTTGAACTCTTTCGCATTTTCTTTTAAAGCTTCACATGAAATAAATACCTCAGCAGTAATCTGATTGTCTTTGGAATAGTCAAAAGTTAAAATATCCGTTTCTGTGTCGTGATTTAAAAACTTTTTATTTAATTCACCTAAAGTAAGAGCTTTAACAAAATTATATTCCAGCTTTTTAATGACTTGACCTTCTTTTTTTGCTATTTCAATAAGCCAATCAGCCAATAAATTCTGGTCTAAAGTCAAAAAATTTTTATGAAAGAATCGTATCACTTTTTTACAAATATAAAACAAAGAAAAAACAAATAATTTCATTAAGGTTATTCATGGTATTATCTTTGAATAAAAATCAGCTATGAGCATACGCGTAAGATTTGCACCAAGCCCTACTGGGGGAATTCATATTGGAGGGTTAAGAACTGCACTATTTAACTATCTCTATGCCAAGAAGTATAATGGCCGCTTCATTTTAAGAATTGAAGACACTGATAATAAAAGAAGAGTTATTGGAGCGGAAAATTATATATTAGATTCGCTTCAGTGGCTTGGAATTGAGCCAGAGGAGGGGCCAAATTATGGAGGAGATTATGGACCATACAAACAGAGCGAGAGAAAAAGTATTTATGAAAAAGAAATTAAAAGGCTGATTAAGGAAGGAAAGGCTTACTATGCTTTTGACTCAAGTGAATTTTTAGACAAACTAAGAAATAAATACGAAAGTGACGGAAGAAAGTTTAAATATGACTCTTTCACTAGAAATAGTTTATTTAATTCGTTAAACCTTAGTGAAAAAGAAACAAAAGAGAAAATAAAAGAAGGGGGCTATGTAATACGTCTTAAAGTGGAAGCGGGTAAAAATATTGATTTATTTGACGAAATAAGAGGAAAAATAAATGTCAAAAGCGAAGAGATTGACGATAAAATATTGGTAAAAGCAAATGGTTTACCAACCTATCACTTTGCAAATGTAATTGATGATCACTACATGAAGATTTCCCATGTTATACGTGGTGAAGAATGGCTACCGTCTTTGCCTTTACATAAGCTCATATATGATGCTTTTAATTGGTCTACCCCCAAATTTTTGCACTTGCCCTTAATCTTAAAGCCTAGGGGAAAGGGCAAGCTTTCAAAAAGAGATGGAGATGATTTGGGGTTTCCTGTATTTCCATTAAAGTGGGAGAAAAATAAAGGGTTTAAAGAAATAGGATTTTTACCTGAGGCACTACTAAATTACATGTCGCTATTAGGATGGAGCCCCGGAACTGAAAAAGAAATTTTTATGTTAAAAGAACTGATCTATTATTTTGATATAAAGAAAATACAAAAGGGTGGTGCTCGGTTTGACTTTGAAAAAGCCCGTTGGATTAATCACAAATTTTTATTGTCAGCAGACCCAAAAGTTATTTTAAAGCGGTTTCCTAGCTTTTTTAGCGGTCTTTTAACATCAACATCGAAAAAAAACAAACTTGCAGTTTATGAGCTCGTCAAAGATCGATTATTTTTATTAGAAGATTTTGAAACCGAAGCAAGACTTTTCTTCCATGATCCGAATACTTATGATGAAAAAGTTGTTGACAGAATTAAAAAGAATGATCCTAAAAAAATACTTAAATTTTTGATTGATTTAATAGATAAAAAAATACAAGCTAAAAATTGGAAAGAATACTTTATTAAATGGAGTAATAAAGAAACGATTCCAATTGGTCAAATTATGCAAAGCTTAAGGCTAGCAATTATTGGGAATTTAAGTGGGCCTGATATTTTAAAAGTTTGTGGCTTACTGGAAAAAGAAGTAATTTTAAGAAGACTCAGAAAATTAATAAACTATCTAAATAAATAGCATATGGACATCTCTACTTACATAATTATTTTTTCTATTTTACTTTTGGTTATTTCGGGTGTCTTTATGGTGAAACAACAAACTGCAGCTGTAATTGAGCGTTTTGGAAAGTTTATTGCAATACGAAAGCCTGGTCTTCATATTAAAATTCCCATTATTGATAAAATTGCAGGAAGGGTAAGCATGAGAATATTGCAGCTTGATGTAATTGTTGAGACTAAAACAAAAGATGATGTTTTTGTAAAACTTAAAGTCTCTGTTCAATATAAAATACTTCCTGAAAAGGTTTATGATGCATTTTATAAGCTTGACTTCCCCCAAGATCAAATTACATCCTATGTCTTTGACGTAGTTAGGGCCGTAGTGCCGAAAATGAGATTAGACGATGTATTTGAAAAAAAGGACGAAATTGCCAATGCTGTTAAAGGTGAATTAAATGACGCAATGGTAAATTATGGATACGATATTATCAAGGCCCTTGTAACAGATATTGACCCCGACGCAGAGGTAAAAACAGCAATGAATCGAATTAATGCTGCTGAGAGACAGAAAATTGCTGCGCAGTACGACGGTGACGCTGCTAGAATTTTAATTGTTGAAAAAGCAAAAGCTGAAGCAGAAAGTAAAAGACTTCAAGGACAAGGAATTGCAGATCAAAGGAGAGAAATTGCCAGGGGACTTGAAGAGTCTGTTGATGTTTTAAATAATGTTGGAATTAATTCTCAGGAAGCCTCGGCTTTAATTGTGGTTACGCAGCATTATGATACGCTTCAATCAATCGGAGAGGAAACAAACAGTAATTTAATTTTATTGCCTAACTCTCCCCAAGCTGGAAGTGATATGTTAAACAACATGGTGGCTTCTTTTTCTGCTAGCAATCAAATTGGAGAGGCTATGAAAAAAGAGAATGAAAAGAAAGTAAGCAGTAAAGAAAAAGAAAACAATAAAGAAAAAGATAATAAATAATTATATTTCACCATGAATCTCTTAGGCCAACTGTCTTATTAAATACAAGTTGATTATTTTCATTTTTACTATCCAATATGAAGTAGCCCAAGCGTTGAAATTGGTAATGTTTTCCAAGTGGTGAGTTAAAGACAGATGGCTCAATGAACCCATTCGCAACCTCCAATGAATTAGGGTTAATGTTTAGTACCGGATCTTCCTCTTTGTTTTTATCTGGTTCAGGAACTGAGAAAAGCCTATCATAAATATTTATTGTTATTGGAAGCGAATGTTGACGAGTCACCCAGTGTAAGGTACCCTTTACCTTTCTCTTGCTTTGTTCGGTTCCAGAGCCACTTTTACTTAAAGGATCGTAAGAACAAATAATTTCCTCAATAGTTCCATCAGAACTTTTGATAACTTCTTCTCCCTTAATTATATATGCATTTTTTAATCTAACCTCTTTACCAAGTGTAAGTCTGAAATACTTTCGGTTTGCATTTTCTCTAAAATCTTCTTTTTCAATGAATAGCTCTCCAGAAAATGGAATTTCTCTATTTCCAGCCATATTGTCCTCTGGATTATTTTCAGCAATTACAGTTTCGCTTTTTCCTTGAGGATAGTTTAGAATAGTTAGCTTAATAGGTCTTACAACAGCCATAACTCGAGGAGCAACTTTGTTTAGGTGATCTCTAACACAGAACTCTAACAAAGAAACATCAATAAGGTTTTCCCTTTTAGCCACTCCTACCTTTTTGACAAAATTTTTTAAAGATTCTGGAGTATATCCTCTTTTTCTAAGCCCACTAATTGTTGGCATTCTTGGATCATCCCAACCTTTAACATGTCCTTGATCAATAAGTTTTTTTAGTTTCCTTTTGCTAGTAACAGTGTAAGATAAATTTAGTCTTGCAAATTCTCGCTGTTTTGGTCGAACAGATTTTAATGGAGTAAGAGCATCAAGAAACCAATCATATAATTCACGGTGCGGTTTGAATTCAAGAGTACATAATGAGTGTGATATGTTTTCAATGTAGTCGGATTGACCATGTGTCCAATCATACATTGGATAAATTGACCAGCTATTTCCAGTTCTGAGGTGTGGTTTTTTAAGTATTCTAAACATGATGGGGTCCCTCATAAGCATATTTGGTGAAGTCATATCTATTTTTGCTCTTAACACATGTTCTCCTTCTTGATAATTTCCATCTTTCATTTTCAGAAAAATCCTTTTATTTTCTTCAATGGTTCTGCCTCTGAAAGGACTATTAATTCCAGGTAGAGTTGGAGTGCCTTTTTGATTAGCTATTTGCTCAGAGGTTTGCGAATCAATATAGGCTAAACCCTTTTCAATCAGTAATATTGACCATTCAAACAATTGTTGGAAATAATCTGATGCATAACACTCTTTGTCCCATTTGAAACCCAACCAAGAAATATCATTCTTGATTGCATCGACGAACTGAATCTCCTCCATTTCTGGATTTGTATCGTCAAACCTTAAATTCACTGGAGCATTATGAAGAGCACCTAGATTAAAGTTTACGCAAATTGCCTTTACGTGGCCGACATGTAAATAGCCGTTGGGCTCTGGCGGAAATCTAAAACGTAATAATTTTGGTGACATACCAGACTTAATATCTTCCTCTATAATTTGTTCAATAAAATTTGATTTCCGATCTGACATAATAATATTTATCAAATATATTAAAAGCAAATTTGTAAGAATATATCTATTCGGTGTTATATCTTTACAAAAAGCTAATAGTGGATCAAATTATCTTAGAAAACGTCGAGGTATATGCATACCATGGGTGTCTTGACGAAGAAGCCAAAATAGGGAGCGACTATATTCTAAATCTTTTTGTAGATACAGATCTTAAAGTTCCTTCTTCCACAGATAGTCTTGGAGATACTATAGACTATGTGCATCTCCTAAAAATAGTGAAAGAAGAGATGTCAATTAGGTCTAAGCTTCTAGAAAGTGTTGCTGAAAGAATTATTTCTAGGATACTAAATTCCTTTCCTTCTGCAAGTGGTGTTGAGATACGAGTTTCAAAAAAAAATCCTCCTATTAATGGAAAGATTGATTCAGTAACAATTGTAAGAAAAGGAAAACAATAGTTTGAAAACATACCTCAAAGTTTATTACTTTTGAGGCATGGCATCGTGGCCGAGTGGCTAGGCAGAGCTCTGCAAAAGCTTTTACAGCGGTTCGAATCCGCTCGATGCCTCTTGTATAGAATTGGTAAAAAACTATTTCATTTCAAAGATTTGTCCCCCAATTGTCTTTTTTGTTACTATCTTTTGGGGGGTTCCATATATTCTAATTATTCCTCCTGCAGTGACGCGGGCCTCTATTAATTTTGATGCGTTTACATATGATAATCCACCAGCAGTAACACTAACTTTAGTTTGCTCAGTAATTAGTGTTTCTGCCTCACATGCGCCTCCGCTGTTTACAATATTTTGATGATTAGTTGCTTTTCCATACAAAAATAATTGTCCTCCTGTAGTTACTGATGAAGAAATTTTCTCGCCTTCAAAATTAATATTCATTGTTGACCCTTCTTGAACTTTAAGTGATATACTTGTCTGATTAAAAATACTATCGGAACTTAAACTGCTTCCTTGATATAGAGATATTTCATCTAATAATGATCTATGATAAATTTCGATATAAGTAAATTTTGGGTTTATAATATGCTCAAGGGAATGGCGTATTTTAAGAGTTTTTCTTCTTGTCTTAACGACCACACTTCTGTTATCTTCACCGCTAATAACTAATCTGTTTTCATCTGATGGAATTAACTTTACCTCAATTCCAGAAAAAATCTTTAGATTTATGAAGTCTTCTAGTTTGACCTGTCTTTCACCTTCCAATAGAGGTTTTTGTTTTTGTCCATTTGCATAAATAGATGCTATCAGTATGAAAATAATAACCCTTATTTTGCTCAACATAATTTAATATTTTTATAAAATAAAATTAATCAATTATTCAGTTGAATTTGATATAACAAAATCTAATTGTTTTTTTATTATATCAGCTTTTTTAACTACAATTTCTAAAATAGCCCCGAGTTGATAAATAACTTTAGATTTCTTTCCTATTAATCTATGTTTCCCTTCATCGTAAGTGAAAAAGTCTCCTTTAATTTCATTAATTTTAATAAACCCTTCGCACTTATTTTCCATAATTTCTACATATATTCCTCTTTCTGTAACCCCTGATATTACCCCCTTGAAATTTTCGCCAATTTTATCTTGCATAAACTTCACCTGCATATATTTTATAGATTCTCTTTCTGCCTTTGTTGCAAGTTGCTCTCTATTCGATGAATGTTTACAAATTTCATCTAATTTATATCCTTTTAAATCGTATGAATTATTTGTGTATGATTCAACTAATCTATGAACTAATAAATCTGGGTATCTTCTTATAGGTGAGGTAAAATGAGTATAATAATCAAAAGCTAGCCCATAATGGCCAATATTCTTAATACTATATTCTGCCTTACTCATTGATCTAATTGTTAATGTATCTATCAAGCCCTGCTCGTTCTTTTCGCGTGATTCTTTTAATAAATTATTAAGTGACTTGTTTATATTTTTTGATTGTAAATTGAGCTCATATCCAAGACCATTTGCTATTTTTTTTAAATTAAGTAGTTTTTCCTGATCTGGTAAATCGTGAACTCTATATACAAATTTTCTCTTTTGTTTTCCTATAAACTCAGCAACCCTTTTATTGGCAAGCAGCATAAATTCCTCAACTAGCTTGTTTGAATCTTTTGGAGTTTTAAAAAAAATACTTTCCGGATTATCCTCTTTATCTAAATTAAAATTTACTTCTTCCCTTTCAAAGGTAAGGGCTCCCCTCGAAATTCTTTTATTTCTTAATATTTTAGCATAATTATTTAGTGTGTTAAGAGCTGAAAAAACTTCCTCAGAAATAGAATAAGCTTTTCCTGTCAAGGAAATCTCTGCGCTAACATTTTTTTCCTTTGATTCCAATATATACTGGACTTCTTCGTAAGAAAATCTGTGGTCGGAATAAATAATTGTTTTTCCAAACCATTCCTTTTCTATCTCCATTTTATCATTAACAACAAAGACTGCTGAGAATGTAAACTTCTCCTTTTGAGGGATTAAAGAGCATACCCCATTTGATAGAAGTTCTGGTAACATAGGTATTACCCTATCTACTAAGTAAACTGATGTTCCTCTTTTATATGCTTCTTCATCCAGTACACTATTTGGTTCAACATAATGTGAAACATCTGCAATATGAACTCCAATCTCATATTTGTTTCCCAATAAAGGTGCAAATGAAATCGCATCATCAAAATCTTTTGCGCTTCTGGGATCAATAGTAAATGTGGTCTTTTTTCTAAAATCTTTTCTTGTTCCAATTAGCTTTTTATCAATTTTAGTATTTATGTTTTTAGTAAATTTTTCTACTACATCAGGAAATTTTTCTGGAAGCCCATAGTCACTCATAATAGCATTCATTTCTGTATTTACTTCACCAGGGGGGCCAAGTGTTTTGACAATTCTTCCAAAAGGTGAGGATGCCCTTTTTGGCCATTCCTTAAATTCAACTACTACTTTTTCTCCATCTTTAAATTCTTTAAGTTCCTTTTGTTCTATGAAAAAATCTGTATAAACTTTATTTTTTTTTGTGTTAACAAATCCAAAATCTTTTTTACGATCTAGAATACCAACAAAAAATTGTTTTTTTCTTTCTAATACTTCAACTATTTCACCCTCATTTTTTCCATTAAATTTATATACCAAAACATAATCTCCGTCAAATGCATAAGTAATATTTTTTCTATGGATGAATATATCTTCTTTTTCCTCTGAGGTTAGTAGATATCCGTTACCAGAGGAATTAATGTTAAGAACCCCCTCTATTTGAATTTTTTTATCATTAAAAAGCTTGTATTTACCTGGTGAATTTTGTTTTAATATTTTTTTTGAACATAGTTTACTTAGCGATTTTATAATTAAATTTCTGGAATTTGTATCACTAAATTCTAGTTTAGCAGCTATCTGTTTATAATTAAAAGTTTTACTTGGATTAGCTTTAAAAATTGAAAGTATTTTTAACTGAATCTTCCTGTTTATTTTTTTCTTTTTTGACATCAATATCTTTATCTAATACAAATTTATGTTTTCTTTTACTAGAAGGATATTTAATTATCAAGAGCATTTACACATTATTAAATAATATTTTTAATTTTTTATTATAATCTTAATGTCTATTATGTATTGTTAATATTGACAATAATTTTATTTAGTTTTAATTATCTATGTGAACAAAATAGGTTTATAAACTTATTATTTGTTATATATCAAGATATATAATTTTGATTACTAGCTATATAAATAATTAATAAACAAGCGTTAACAGTTTCAAATGTTGATATTTTTTTAAAAGAAAAGTAGGAATTATTGTGAATAAAATTGAATTAAGAAACCATAAGTAGAGGATTAAAATTAATAAAATAAATAGGTAATAAATTTTTTTTTTATATGCAGCCTGTAAAATTTTTATCAAATACTATTAATAAATATTATTAACAAAAGATTAAAACATAGATTAACAATTTGACCTAAAATATTAATTTTAAAAAAAGAAAGAAATGAAAATATCTATAGGAAATGATCATGCCGGGTTAAAGCTTAAAAAAGCAATAAACAACCATTTAGAAATGAAAGGACATCTAATACATAATTATGGATCTGATATAGAAGAAAGCGTTGATTATGCTGATTTTGTTCATCCTGTAGCAAAAGATATAGAGAAAGGGAAAGCAAACATAGGAATAGTTATTTGCGGTTCCGGAAACGGAGCAGCTATGACTGCCAATAAACAACAAAAAGTAAGAGCTGCTCTTTGCTGGACAACGGAGATAGCAAAGCTCTCCAGGGAACATAATGATGCAAACATTCTAAGCATACCAGCGCGTTTTGTAACAGAAACTTTAGCTTTGGAAATTGTTGATATTTTTATTTCTACTGAATTTGAAGGAGGGCGTCATGAAAAAAGAATAGGCAAGATACCATGTTCATAGAAATAAAGATTTCATGTTAATTAAATAGATAAGTTTTTAAGTGAAAACTGCTTAACCAACTCTTGAAGGTTTTCCAAAATTGAATTAAAGGATTCATCCTTTTTATTTCTTCCCTTAAATAATATCATATAATTGCCGCTCACAAGCTTATCTGTGATTGATTTTTCTTCTGATTTAATGCAAGCGCGAATTTTCCTTTTAATTTTATTTCTATTGACTGCTAAAGAAATATTTTTTTTAGAAATATTTATCCCGATAAAAATATCTTTATTCTTCCCTTCATTACTTATATAATGAATCACCAAAGAGTTTGACCTTAGGCTTTTACCTTTAGTAAAAACTTTATCAATTTGAACTTTATTTTTAAGTTTCTTTATTTGAATAGCTGAAGGAAATTTAATTTTTTAGATAGTTATTTTCTCTATTAATATCCGCCATGAAGAAACTAGGATCTATCAAAACTTCAGATACTTTACCTTTTGCTTTATTTATTTCAATTTGGTATTCACTATATGCCCAAGCCCAGTCTTCAAGAACTACCCAATCAAGCCCATATGGGCTTTCTTTTTCACCACGCATTAGGGGAATAGGAATATAGTACACAGAAGTAGAACCATCTTCAAACTTTACCAATACATCTAAGGGCATTGGCATATTGCCAACTCTTTTTAGTCTTATATTAGTATTTTCTGAATTCTCATCAATTGATTTAATAGCATAATCAATTGTATTTGTTGTTTGAGTCCAGTCGGTTAAGTACCATTTTAATTGAATTCCAGAAATTCGTTCTGCTACTCTCCTAAAATCATTTGGAGTAGGATGTTTGAATTTAAATTCTTCAAAGTATGATTTTAGTGTTTTGTTAAGTTTACTTTCCCCAATTATATAACCTAATTGAGCGAGAAAAATAGCCCCTTTACTGTAAGCCGATATTTCGTAGGCCATATTATATATATATCTATTTGCATTTGTTTGTTGAGGTTCTTCTTTACCAGAACTTACAAGATAAAAGTAGTTATCGTATGATGATGAAAAGGGGAATAAGGTCTTTTTATTCAACATCTCTTCTACCGCCAAGGTAGAGATGTAAGTAGTAAACCCTTCATCCATCCATTCGTACTTCATTTCATTAGTTGCTAGCACATGCTGAAACCAAGAATGAGCAAGCTCATGGGCGGTTACCCCCAACAAGCTTTCGAAGCTTCTATTACCAGTAATTAAAGTCATCATCGCATACTCCATGCCCCCATCTCCCCCTTGTGCCACCGTGTATTGTTTATAGGGGTATTCTCCCAGCCGTTTATTGAAAAACTCCATTAGCTCAGCAGTTTTGGGCTGTAGCTTTTTCCATGTACTATTATATTTAGGATTATCAACATAAAAAAAATGAAGTTCTACGCCGTTTGGACCCAAAAACGTATCATGTATATAATTAGGATCAGCGGACCATGTAAAATCATGAACATTTGGAGCATAAAAATGCCAAGAAAGCTTTTTCTTTTTTGCCTTGCCTTTACCCTCTGAATATCCATGACCAACCTCTTCAGGATTTTGCAAATATCCACTTGCAGCTACAGTAAATTTTTTATTTAAGGTAATTCTGACATCGAAGTTGCCCCAAACACCATGGAATTCTCTTCCTAAATAAGGTTCTGCATTCCACCCTTCATAATCATACTCTGCCATTTTTGGGTACCATTGTGCCATTGATAGAGCAACACTTTCGGATGAATTTTTACCTGATCGCCTGATAAGATCAGGAACCTTTCCTTCAAAGTTTAGTGAAAATATTGTACTATTTCCAGGTTTGATTGGTTCTATAAGGGTCACTTCAAGAATAGTTCCCGAAAGAACAGATTTGATGGATTTACCATCTTGTTTTAAATCATAAACTTTCAAATACCCCTGTTGATTATAATTAATAGAGTCAATATTTACATTAAAACGCGTATTCTTATCCTTTCCATTATTTACCCTTGCTGCCATTTCGCTACCTGGCTGAAAAGCATTAAAATATAAATGGTAAAACACCTTATGAAGTGTCTCTGGGGAGTTATTGGTATAGGTCAATTGCTGTTCACCTGTGTATGTATAATCTTCTACATTCATTTCTACATTCATTTTATAATCAACAGCTTGTTGCCAGTAATTTTGAGAAAAACCTGAGAAATAGCAAATCAAAACAAAAATCCTGAAGAATTTATTTATCATAGTATTTTTTGTTTGAAGCATAAATTAGGGCATTATATAAATTAATTAACTTCCCTGACTTTGAAACTTTTTTTGGAGCTAAAAGCTTTTCAGATCCAGGAACTTTAACCCTATCAAATAATGGTAAACCAGAATCCATTAGAATTTTTTTAACTTTAGATGCTGATAGTTTTGGAAAATAGGACCTTAATACTGCAGCCACACCAGAAGCGTTAGGAGCAGCCATTGAGGTCCCGCTATGATAATCAAAACTCTTATTGGGGATTGTTGACCAAATTTTATCTCCAGGAGCAAATAGATCAACACTTATTTTTCCGTAATTTGAGAATCTTGATATTTGTTCTTCACCATAATCATATGAAGAAGAGCCAATTGTAAGAAAGTTAGACACTATTTCTTTTCCCTCTTTTTCGTCTGTAATAAATGTTTTTTTCATTCCAGGATCAATATTTTCACTACTGTTTCCAGCAGCATTAACAATTAAAACGTCCTTCTTTTCAGCGTGACGCAAAGCATCCCAGACCCAATCTACATGAGGGGAGTAGCCTTTGCCAAAACTAGTGTTTATTACTTTCGCACCGTTATCAACTGCATAACGAATAGCCAAAGCAACATCTTTATCATATTCATCTCCATCTGGAACCGCTCGCAAAACCATTATTTTAACATTATTGTAGATTCCTTTTGAACCACTTGAATCTTCTCGTTCAGATGCTATAATCCCAGAAACATGTGTTCCATGGTCAGCTTCATCTAAAACAGGCCCAATAACGTTACCGTCGCCATAATTTGTGTCGTTTATATCGTCGGGGTTGTCACCTACAATTTCCCTAGGATTAAATTTTAAACTATAATGCTTGTTTATTGATATTAACGCACCTTTCTTATAATCCTGTAATTTCGAAACGGACAAACCCCTTTCTTTAAAGTCACGTTGAAATATCAGTGCATCAATTAATTTAAAACTTTTAGGAGAAAAATTTTCTACATCATTGAGTGTATATTTTTCTACACCAAGCGTTTTTTTAATAAGACTATCGGAGGACAAAGCTTTCTCTATAAACTCATTTATTGTTGACAGCTCTTCTTTTTTTTCTTGGATGTTTTTTTGTCTCTGCTTCTCAAAATTTTCATAGACATCAGAGTCAGGATCTTCCTTTTTCTGGAGACGCACAGACTCCATATTTTCTTGTTCGCAGTTTCCAAGAAAATTCCAACCATTAACATCATCTACAAACCCATTTTGATCATCGTCTAAACCGTTGTTTGGTATTTCACCTTTATTAACCCAAATATTATCTTTTATCTCTGGGTGATTGATATCAACGCCAGAGTCAATAATAGCTACAATAACTGAAGCACCTTTTTTCTCCTTAATAAGCTCTTTGTAAGCTCTTTCTACACTCATTCCTGGAATGCTATCAGTGCTTAAATCTAATAAATGCCATTGTTTTTTTTCTTGACTGGATAGGGGGGCTTTTTTGCTTTCAAAATTTAGCGGCCCATATAACGGGTCACCCTTAAACTTTACCGAGCCACATGAATAAATAGATAGAATTAGAATTATTATGTATATCTTTTTCATTCAAAAAAACTTTTTAATGTATGATTCTGATTCATTCTAACCCCTTTATCTGTATTGGAAAGTTCAATAAGTTCATTAAAAGGATCATGTTCCATAAATAACATGAATTTTTTTTCACAGGCTAAATTTAGTATACGATCCTTCTCCTTTATTGAAATCAAGGGTCTAATGTCGTAGCCAGGGATATATGCCAGAGGCAGGTGTCCAGCAGTGGGGACAAGGTCCCCAGCAAAAACTAATGTTTTATTCTTATATTTTATTACTGGCAACATTTGCTTTTCTGTATGACCATTAACAAGAATTATATCAAAACCTAAAGGAGTGTTTTCCATTAAGAAATCATTTCCTTTGAGGAGCCTGAGCTGGCCACTTTCCTCAAGGGGTAAAATGTTTTCAGGAAGAAAAGAAGCCTTTTCACGAACATTAGGGTCTGTAGCCCATTGCCAATGACTTTCATGTGACCAAAAATTGGCATTCTTAAATGCGGGCTCAAGAATTCCATTATTATTTCTTATTACTGCATCTCCACAGTGATCGAAGTGTAGGTGGGTGAAAAAAACATCAGTTATGTCGTTTCTGTGAAATCCTTTTTGGCTTAGTGATTGGTCTAAGTTTTCTTCTCCCCACCTTTCATAATAGCTAAAAAACTTTTCACTCTGTTTATTGCCCATTCCTGTATCAATAAGAATAAGGCGATTACCATTTTCAATTAATAATGACCTACTACACATTTTGACACGATTACTGGCATCTGCGGGGTTACTTTTTTCCCATAACATTTTAGGCACAACACCGAACATTGCGCCACCGTCCATCTTAAAATTACCACATGCTATGGAGTGTAATTCCACAAGCTTACAATTTGACTCTTGTTAAGTACATGTGAGTAGTCATATAAAGATATTCATAGCTAGAATCAAAAGCGCAATTAGCTGTTTTCTCTTCTGTTTTAATGGTGCCAAGGTGTTTACCCTCTGGGGTAATAATTAAAACCCCACCCGGACCAGTTGTGAAAATAGTTCCTGAAGGATGTATTTTAAGACCATCAAAGTTCCCTCGGGCATTTATGTCAAGACTGCTATCATCAAAAAACACTCTTCCATTTTCAACACCTTCAGGCGTTATGTCATATGCCATTATTCTCCTGTTTTTTGGATCGGAAATAGCAACATATAAAGTTTTCTGGTCATTCGAGATTGCTACACCATTTGGCCTAGTAAGATCTTTAATAACAAGGGAAAGATCTCCAGAGGGAGATAATTTAAATACTCCATTGAAAGCCAATTCTTTTAATGGATCGTTATCCCCCTTTTTTAATCCATATGGCGGGTCAGTAAAGTATAGATCTCCATTTTTTGCGTATACAAGATCGTTGGGGCTATTAAAATATTTTCCCTGATATGTTCCAACAATTGTAGTAAAATCATTTTCCCCCCAATGAGTAAGCCGCGCAACTCTTCTATCACCGTGCATACATATGATGAGTTGACCACTCTTATCAAGGACTAAACCATTCGAACCACTCTCATCTCGGTTCATTGCATTTTTACTACCTTTTTTTTCTCGGGGAGCAATTCCAGTATAACCGCCGGGATTAAGAAAAACACTTAAACCCTCTTCTTCACTCCATTTATATACTTTATTCCCTGGCACATCAGAGAACAAAAGTGCATTGAGGTTATCAACCCATACTGGGCCCTCTGACCATCCAAAACCCTCAGCAAGTATCTCAATCTCTCGATCATCAGGAATGAAATCCCTCATTTCCGGCATTAATCTTTCAATTGAACCAATGGTTTTTCTCTCTTGGGCATAAACACCTGTGATTATAGCGATTAGCAAAATTTTTAATATTGTAGTTTTCATTATATTTAAGTTGAAGTGTTACAAATTTATGTTATGGGCTCGAATAAAACCGAATTTTTAAGTTTTTTTACCCTTAAGCAGCCTAATTAACTGTTCAGCAAAAGCTAATATCTGTTTAATTTCCTGAATACTGGCAAGCCTTTCCTTACCCCTAATAAGAAGGCTGTCCCCTTTTGACTCAATGTAATAGAGGGGGTGGCTTTCAAAAAAGAAAATCAAGTCATCAGTAAAAAAAGAACGGATACCTTTTTTATCCTCACCACTTAAGAAGAACCTTTTTGAAAAATCAGGATGCTCTTTAAAATCAATATCTTGGAGCCCTGAAAGACCATAAAAAGAAGACATTAAGTTCTCTTTATCCAGAACAAATACCGGCATTTTATATGGAGCTCTAATTTGCAAAAACGTTGACTTTAAATCTTCTTTAGCTATAAAAGCTCCCTCGCTATACGATAAATCAAAGAGTAAAGAATTCTTCTCCTTGCTCTCAAGAGAATTATAGCTATAATTAATCCATTTTCTTTTAAAGTATATAAATTTCTCCAAATCACCATGATTGGATACAGGGTCAGGAAGGTAATTCCATTTTAAAACATTTGAAAGCTCTTGAAGAAGTCTTTGACGTCTTGTTAGTGAAATACTAAGGTTGAAAAAAGATTTTCCTGGTAAGTTTTTTCTAATTGCAAACGGGTGTTCTGTCCCCGCCTCATGGACATCTAGTCCAATGATTTCAAAAACCCCTCCATTTCTAGAAAATCCTTGGCTGTAATCATTTATACCCTCCATTACTGTATGATCTACAAATTCACACAAAGAAAAATCGACAATTGCGTGTTCAGTAGGAGGGATCTCATCGAGCTTTGCTTTTAGCTTAAAGAAATTTAAGAAACTGCAGAAGTTTTTAACGCTTACATAGTAATTACCAGACTCTTCTTCAAGGTACATCAACACATTAGGTTTGAGCCAGTTTTGTCTAAAAAGTAAACTGCTTTTATTTAAGAAAACATGTACAATTAATGTTGCAATAATACCGAGAATTATACCTGTAGTTAAACTTGTAATTATCGTTGCAACAAGTGTTGTCAAAAATATAAATGCCTGTTCTTTACCAACCTTATATATTCTAAATAAATTTTCTGGTGCAGCTAATTTATAACCTGTATAAACCAAAATAGCAGCTAGTGCTGGCAAAGGAATTTTTTGTATTTGCTCAGCAAATAGCAAAATGAAAACTACTAAAAAAGCAGCGTGAAAAAAATTGGCAGACCGATTATTTGCTCCATTATTAACATTTACTGAACTTCTTGCAATTACTGTTACTACATTTAGTCCGCCAAAAAATCCGCTCACACCAGTCGCAATTCCAAGAGCACGCAGGTCCTTATTAATGTTAGAGCGCCTTTTCAAAGGATCTAATTTGTCAACAGCTTTTATACTTAATAACGATTCAATCACAGCCACTAATGTAATTGACATTGTATGGCCAATGAACTCTGAGGTTAGCATCTTACCAAAATCAGGCCGAGGAAGAGATCCAATCAGGTCCTTAGGAAGTGTAATCATCAAGGCAGGATCCAAGATTTGAGAATTGTTTTGCACAACATCAAAATAATAAATCACGGATATAGATGCTATAACGACCCACATCGGAGCAGGAATTAAGTGAAATATGGGGTTTCTAATTCGAGAATAAAGGAAAAGAAAAATTAGGCTAAGAAGACCTATCGAACTTGCTAACAAAAACTCAAATGATAGGTTCATTAATACACTTTTAATAGAGTCTGGAATAAGGGCTAGTTGTTTTATGGTGTTACCCTTTACCCCTGTAAATCCCAACATAACGTGAAATTGTTTTGCTAAAATTCCAATTCCAATTGCTGCAAGCATTCCCTGTAGAGCAGTGGAGGGAAAAAACTCGCTTAGACTACCCAGTCTAAAAAGTCCAAAAAGAAAAAGTAATATACCGGAAATAATAATTGCCGCTAAAGTGAATAGATAGCCTTGGTATAAGTCTCCCTCACCAAGTCCTATGATAGCCGATAAGATGACAATCACTAAACCATTTCCTGGACCAGTAATTGTCAAATGAGAACCTCCTAAAACAGAAACTACCATTCCACCAGCAATAGCAGCTACTATTCCCGCAATAGGAGGCGCTTCAGATGCAAGTGCTAGACCGAGACCTAGAGGAAGTGCAATTAGAGATACAACAAAGCCAGAAAAAATATTTTTTGGCAAGTCAACCACAAATTGCTTTGCACTAGAGGTTTTATTCATTGCTATTACTATTTACAATTAATACGTCAGTTGGAAGCTCAGCGAGGATATGTTCAATATCATGGGGAAAAAGTCTATCAAAAAATCCTAGGTTTTCCTCTGCATTCATTACTAGAAGGTCAGCTCGAACCACTTTCGCGTAATGTCCAATCGAGTAACCTCTTTTACCAAAGATGCTCTGGGTTGTCCAATTAACTTTATTAGTCATTTCTAATGGTAGTTTTTTTATAACATCTTTAACTCTTGTTTGCTCCTGTCTACTAAGTTTCTCCTTTCTTAGTGTTGCACGACGTAAACTTCTGTCATCGTCAACTGTTACCGCGACTTTTGATTGACTAATTTCCTCAACAAGTGATATTTTTTTTGCTCCTAGCGCATTTGCAACCATAAATGATGCCTCAATTGTTTTTTTAGTTTGAGGGCTATCAAAACCATTTACAACAATGTGCTGACAAGGTTGTCTTTCAACTGAGGGATTGATTAACAATAATACGGAACAACTTGCTTTTCGAGTTATTTTTCTTGCTATAGAACCTAAATAAAATTTCAATACATTTTCTCTTTTTAATGCACCTAAGACAATCAGGTCAGCGCCAATTTTTTTACTAGCCTTAAGTAATACAGATACTGGATTACCGGTTTCCCATCGAACAGATACTTTTTTTGGCTGAGTAGGGCTCGATTTTACAAGGTCCATAAATCGAGAGGTTTTTTCGGGGGTTTTTTCGCCTACGTGAAAAAAAACGAGTTCGCCATTGAAAAACGATGCCATTCTAAGCCCCTCATAAATATTCGCCTTTAAATTTGGAGAAAAAGCAAAACCTACAAGAATTTTTTTAAATTTCATCACTTTTAAAATACTTAGTCAATGTTAATATAACTATTGAAAAATTTCAAAACAAATTTTTTAAAATGAAACAATTGCAAAGGACCCTAAGAGAAATTTAAAAAGAGGAACACTTTAGACTTACAAACCGCCGTTCCTTTTACTAAATGCTGCCATTTTACTTTTTGGCCGGCGCCTTTTCTCTAGATACATTGGTAAATCTTTCCATGGGTACAGGCTAGACTGAAGCTCATTTAGTTTATTATCTATTAACAGCTTCAAATCAGTATTATCAGGGTGATTTTTGAATAGATCCTCTTGTTGTGAAAAGTCATTTTTAACGTTGTATAGTTCATAATCTTTGATTTTCATTGAAGAAATATATTCTAAATCTCCTTTAGCAAACGAGTGAGTTCTTGGCAAGGTATCGTTATCTAAACCTAAAACCATATAATCTCCAACCCTAATAGCAATTTCAGGTACTGTTCGATAAAAAAACCAGTATAAAGGTCGCTTCCTCTCAAAATTATTCCCTTTCAATAAAGGCAATATACTTGTGCCGTCAAGACCACTAGGGGTATTTATCCCTAAAATTTCGCAAAAAGTTGGCACAATATCTACAAACCCTGCAGGGGTATCAATTACTTTTTTTTCAGTTGTAACTCCTGACCACCTAATAATTCCTGGAACATGTATACCGCCCTCATATAAGCTACTTTTTCCTGCCCTTAACCCTCCATTTGAGGCAACACGGTAGGATCCATTATCAGAACTAAAAATTATTATAGTATTTTCTATAAGGTTGTTGACCGATAAATAGTCTAAAATTTTACCAATGGCCATGTCAAGATGGTCAATATTTGCAAGATATTCTGCATCCTTTTTTGGCATATCAGGATATTTATCAACCAGCTCTTTAGGAGAAGCAACAACTGAATGAGGCTCATGAAAAGCAAAATATACAAAGAAAGGCTCATTCTCGTTTCTTTGGCTAAGCCAGTCTATTCCTTCTCTTGCAACTATTTGGCAAGAGTAACCCTCTATTATACCGATAGGTTTCCCATTCCGAACGAAATTGTTAGGATTAAGATGGGAGGGACGAGCATTACTTTCTGTTCCAAAAGAATAATCAAATCCTTGTTGGTCAGGCTGAGGGTGATTTAATTCGGGGTCATGAGGTAAGGCTCCCATATGCCATTTTCCAAAATGGGCTGTCTGATACCCTTTGGTTTTTAGTAACTCTGCAATTGTTAACTCTTCATCCGGCAAGTGCATAGGGTGGTTTGCGGGTCTATAGCTATACATACCTGTTTTTTCGGGTGCTTTTCCAGTTAGAAGTCCCACCCTAGAGGGGGAGCAATTTGGAGCTGCAGAATAAAAGTTATTAAAAAACACACCCTCGGTGGCTAAGCGATTTAAATTTGGAGTTTCCGTGGCATTACCTATCAAATTTACGTCTCCATACCCCATATCATCAGCTAGAAGGAAAACAATGTTGGGTTTTGATTTTTTAGCACTGGGAAGGGAACAACCAGAAAATATTATTGACAAAAGCACAAGGAATCTCGTAATAATTTTAAAGAGATTCATTTTTTAAATTAGTCATTTAATTTTAGAACAGCCATAAAAGCTTGCTGAGGAATCTCTACACTTCCTACTTGACGCATTTTCTTTTTCCCTTTCTTCTGTTTTTCCAAAAGTTTTCGTTTTCGCGTAATATCACCTCCATAGCATTTAGCAGTAACATCCTTCCTTAGAGCTTTAATCGTTTCACGTGAAATAATCTTTGCCCCAATAGCCGCTTGGATTGGGATGTCAAATTGTTGTCTAGGAATAAGCTGTCTTAACTTTTCACACATTTTTTTACCAATTGAATACGCATTGTCAGAATGGATAAGTGCAGAAAGAGCATCAACCGGATCAGAATTAAGTAAAATATCAACCTTAACCAATTTGGATGAGCGCATACCGATAGGGGAGTAATCAAATGATGCATATCCTTTTGAAACGGTTTTCAACCGATCATAAAAATCAAATACAATTTCAGCAAGTGGCATATCAAAATTAAGCTCTACTCTTTCAGTAGTTAAGTAAGTTTGATTGGTTATTACACCTCTTTTTTCGATACAAAGAGACATGACGTTCCCAATAAACTCTGATTTCGTTATTACAGATGCCTTAATATATGGTTCCTCGACACGGTCTAAAATTGAAGGGTCTGGCAAGTCGGTTGGATTATTTACCAAAATTATTTCATCGGGTGTTTTTTTTGTGAAAGCATGATAGGAAACGTTTGGTACTGTTGTTATTACCGTCATATTGAATTCACGCTCTAACCTTTCTTGAATTATTTCTAAATGTAACATTCCAAGGAATCCGCAACGAAAACCAAAACCTAGAGCCGCAGAACTTTCTGGCATAAAAACAAGCGAGGCATCATTTAGTTGAAGCTTTTCCATACTGGCTCTTAGCTCTTCATAATCTTCCGTATCAACAGGATATATTCCAGCAAAAACCATTGGCTTAACTTCTTCAAAACCTGCAATTGCATTTTGAGTTGGACTATCCGCTCCTGTGATTGTATCACCTACTTTAACCTCTTTTGCCTCTTTGATTCCTGTAATTAAATAACCTACGTCTCCTGTAGAAATAATTTCTTTGGGCTCTTGACCAAGCTTAAGAGTTCCAATTTCATCGACAAAATAGGATTTTCCTGTAGCCATAAACTGTACTTTCTGGCCTTTGGTAATCTCTCCATTTATGACCCTAAAAAAAGTTTCGATTCCACGGAATGGGTTGTAAATAGAGTCAAATATTAAAGCCTGTAATTGGCCATTTTTATCTCCTTTTGGAGAAGGAATACGCTCAATTATAGCGGATAAAATATTGTCAATTCCAAAGCCCGTTTTTGCAGACGCAGGAATCACCTCATCATAATTACACCCCAAAAGGTTGACAATATCATCTGTCACCTCCTCTGGGTTTGCTGAGGGTAGATCAACTTTATTTAGAACAGGAATAATTTCTAAATCATTTTCAAGTGCTAAGTAAAGATTTGAAATAGTTTGGGCTTGTATACTCTGTGCAGCGTCTACTACAAGAAGAGCCCCTTCACAAGCAGCTATGGAGCGAGAAACTTCATAAGAAAAATCTACATGTCCTGGTGTATCAATCAAATTGAACACATATTGGTTTCCCTCAAGTTCATATTCCATCTGGATAGCATGAGATTTAATTGTAATACCTCGCTCTCTTTCAAGGTCCATGTCATCTAATAATTGATCTTGTTTTTCCCTTTGAGTCACAGCTCCTGTATGGTCAAGAAGCCTGTCTGCAAGTGTGCTTTTTCCATGGTCAATATGGGCAATAATGCAAAAATTTCTAATTTGTTTCATCCGGACACATCCCTCAACTTTTACAAAGATACTTATTTTGAAAGCTTGCTTTTTTGTTTAGCATAGAAAAGTTAACTTTAAAAAGAAAAGAATTATAAATGAAAATTTTCTCAAAAACTCTTCAATTATTATTAGGGATAACTTTCTTGTTTTCAGCTTACACCAAAGCAGTAGCACCAGGTTTCTTTGAAATTACTTTAATGGATCAAGGGATAGCTCCTGAAAGGTCAATAGCTAGATATTTGTCTAGGTTTTTCATTGGCTTGGAATTTGCCCTAGGTTTACTTATGCTACTTCCTTTTTATGTAAAGCAATTAATGCAATTTACTTTTTTACTTTTAGGGGGCTTTACTATTCACTTAATTTATTTGTGGTCTATTGGTGACACTGAGAATTGTGGTTGTTTTGGGGAAATGATTTCCATGACGCCAGAACAATCAATTATCAAAAACTTGATAATGCTTGGGGTAGCTTTTGTTGTATATAGAACGGCGGAAATAAAAAAAATGAAAAAAATAATTCCTATCATTTTTTCAGCTGCTACGATAATAAGCATGTGGATCATTCTACCTATTCCCAATCAAACTGAATTTCCTTTTGATAGTTTTACTCGTTTTGAGCCTAAAGGAAGAGTTGACCTCTCCTCTGGTGAAAATTTAGTTGCTGTATTTAATCTAGACTGCGAGCATTGTCAAGAGTCAGCAATTGAATTAGGAGAGCTAAAGCGAAAAAAAGATAATTTCCCCGAACTCTATGTATTATATTTTAAAGAAGGATCAACGACTGTCAAAGACTTTGAATCAATAACTCAGTCATCATTTCCTTATGACTTTATTGATGTCAATACTTTTTTTGATTTAATAGGGGACTCCCCTCCTAGAGTTTATCATTTAAAGGATGGCAAAGTTCTTGATATTTGGGATACCGAAATCTCTAAAAATATTTCAAATACATTTGGTTTGGAGCTTTAGCCTATTAAATATTAGGTTTTGCTATTTTTGTAAAAAAAGAATTGGTTAAAATAGGCGATATTGAAGTTGGAGACTTCCCATTGCTTTTGGCTCCCATGGAAGATGTAAGTGACCCTCCATTTAGAGCATTGTGCAAGGAGAATGGAGCCGATGTGGTATATACAGAATTTATCTCTAGCGAAGGATTGATTAGAGATGCCGCTAAGAGTCTACAGAAGCTTGACATTTACGAAAAGGAACGGCCAGTTGGAATCCAAATATTTGGAGCGAACTTGGATTCAATGATTCGCTCTGTAGAGATAGTCGAAGCATCTATGCCTGACATTATTGATATTAATTTTGGATGTCCAGTTAAAAAAGTTGTAAGTAAAGGGGCCGGGGCTGGAATATTGCGCGATATACCACTAATGGTCAAGTTAACAAAAGAAATGGTAAAGCGTACTCGCCTTCCTTTGACGATAAAAACCCGTTTGGGGTGGGATAATGATTCTATTAAGATTGTTGAGGTTGCTGAGAGGCTACAAGATGTTGGAATAAAAGCGATTTCAATTCATGGCAGAACCAGAGCCCAGATGTATAAAGGAGATGCGGACTGGAAACCAATTTCTGATGTCAAAAATAACCCGAGAATGTATATTCCAGTATTTGGAAACGGAGACATTGACTCGCCAAAAAGAGCAGTTGAGATAAGAGATAAATACGGACTTGACGGAGCTATGATTGGAAGGGCAAGCATTGGTAATCCATGGTTTTTCAATCAAGTAAAGCACTACATTAAAACAGGAAATGTTCTAGACAAGCCGTCAATAAAAGATCGAGTTACAGTGGCGAGAAGGCATTTAGAAATGTCTCTAGCCTGGAAAGGAGAAGTATTGGGGGTTTTAGAAACTAGGAGGCATTATACAAATTATTTTAAGGGCATTAAAAATTTTAAACCCTACAGGACTGCAATGGTCACAGCCAACGATTCTCAAGAGGTTTTTAATACTTTTGACCAAGTTTTGGAGGAGTTTATAGAACCAGCTTGGCTATAGATTGGATTTTATACCTCTACTTACCCATCCAGAGGAAATCATTCCTAATATGGTCAATGTCATAATAACTAGAATAAAATTTTCAAACTCCCAATTAACAGGATAGGGCAAAGAAGTTCCTGGAACAAAAAGCAAGGGTCTAACTTGCTGTATAACTATTAAAAGAGAGGCAAAAACAATTCCTATTGCCCCCCCAATTAAACTAATTAACAGTCCTAAAATAAAAAAAACCTTCCTTAAACTATTAGTTGTTACCCCCATTGCTTCTAAAATTTTCATGTCTGGTTTTTTGTCTAAAATCATCATGACTAATGCGCCAACAACATTAAACATTGCAATAATTAGTACTAAAGTAAAAATTAAGTATACAGCTATATTCTCTGTCTTTAACATTTTGTATAATGCTGTATTTTGGGCAACTCTGTCTTTTAATACAAAGTCCTCCCCGAGTATTTTTCTCAACTCTTGACTCAGAAAATCTTGTGAAGTATTTGGTTTTATTTGAATTTCAATTGCAGAGTAGGCGTCTTTTGGATACTGAAAAAGTTTACGTGCGAAACTTATGCTGCTAAATACATATTTTTTGTCGATATCCTGACTAATTTGGTACAGCCCAACAACAACTGCTTGTTGGGAATAAAAAGGATTTTGGTTTAAATTTCCTTTAATTGATTTTTTTGGAACACTAATGTTGAGAAAATTACTATAATCGTAAACACCTAAATCCATTGAGGCCCCAATTCCATAACCGGCGACTACGCTGTTACTTTCAGGGACAAGCCACTCTCCAATAGCGACAAGTGAATCTGCAGGTATTACAGATAAGTAATGTTTATTTATACCTTTAAGGAAAGCCACCTGACTTTTCTCATTAAAACTAAGAAATACCTTTTCCTCTAGTACTGGAGCTAATGCATTAATGCAAGAAATTTTTTCAAGCTTTTTTATTGAGAGGCTGTCTAATAAAATTACTTTCCCCTTACGTGGAAGGACTTTATAATCAGGATCAAATGCATTAGAAAAAGAAAGTCCAAATTCTTTTAATCCTGAAAACGCACTGAGTACAATCATTAAAGAGGCAGTTGCTACAATAATTACTAAAAGAGCAATACTATTAATTCTATTGATTACTGTTTGTTGACTTTTTGAAAAAAAATAACGCCATGCAATTTTAAAAACGAGAAACATTCGATTATTTTTTTTGTCTTTTTATCAGAAGAGATGAATTTAAAATAGGGTTATCAGGTTTGCTTATGGCTTTTTCAATTCCCTCAATATAATCCAAAGAATCATCAATAAAAAATGAAAACTTTGGCATTTTTCGAAGCTGATTTTTCATTCGAGATGACATTTCATGATTAATTTGAAAAACGTTTTCTTGAATACTATTTAAGTATTTTTCAGTTTCTGTTTTGGGGAAAATACTTATGTAAATTTTTGCTAAAGAAAGGTCTATAGTTACACTTACTTTAGTAATAGAAATAACAATATTATTAGTTCCTTTTTTCCTTAAATCCTCTTGAAGCATTAACGATAATTCCCTTTGAAGGACAGCTGCAATTTTTCTTTGTCTAGGTGTTTCATCAATTTTCATTAAAACAAAAATAGGGATTCCAAAGGATAATTTTTAACTTTAAAAAAATGAGAGGATTTAAATATTTAAAAACATTTGGAATTTTATTTTTAACTGCAATTATCCAAAGTTGCTTTGGACAAGAGAATCTAGAATTGATGCGACAAATGATTTTTGAAAAAACAAATGAATTGAGGATTTTGGCAGGTCATTCAGCTTTAAAACCCCTTGATTCATTAATGGATTTGGCTCAAGATCATAGTAAAAATATGGTTGAATATGGATTTTATTCCCATATAGACCATGAGGGGTTAAATCCTACAGAGCGAGCTGAGAAAAAGGGAATTAATCCATGGGTGAGAAAAGGTAATCATTACCAAGGAATTGCAGAAAATATAGCTAAAACTCCCAGCTTTGAAAACGTAAATGGTTGTGGAGACACTCGAAACGAATCAACTTTAACAGATTGTATGGTATTAGGATGGAAAAACAGCAAACCCCATTATAAGAATATCTTAGGAGATTTTACCTTTTTAGGGGTAGGCTTATTTTTTGATGATAAAGGTGTGGGGTATGGTACTCAAAATTTTAGGTAGATTTTTTCCAATCAACCTCTTCCCATTTATATTCACTGCTCAGTCTAAAGGCACCAATAAATTTTTCAGCCCAGCTCTCTGGAGGTATAAGAGATAAATAGTCTCCTTTATTACCTTGGTATAAAAAATAAATTTCTCCAACTACTGGCTCAAATTTAAATTTTGCAGAGTAAACTTTTTGGGTATTACTTGCTTCTTTTACGAAAGTTTTAATTTTTTTCTTTAAATCAACTAGTTCTGCCTTTAATTGTTTCGAAACCTTTTCTATGCCCTTTTTTTTAAAAGCATCAACGTTAGGAATTTCAATTAAAGGACCACTTACTCTAGAGGCATAAGGAATTAATTTTGCGATATATTCTTCCTTAGACTCATCCCAAATAATGTGATCTTTTTTTTTATTTTTCAAAACTAATTTTTTGCAAAGATAATGAGATATAAAAATAGTACGAAATACTTAATTAAAAATTAAAGACATAGATTAGACCATCATAATGGCCAAATAAAAAAATGTTTTATTATATGATTGAAAGGTTAAAATTTTAGAAATTATATTACTTGCTTTTAACAATTGACAAAAAAATATTCTCAAAAATTATATATCAAAAAACCTAATTTTATTGATAATAACTCATTATTATTTATAGAAAATATATTTAATTGTCTAATTTAATCTATTTATCTGCTTTAAATAGGTAATTAAAGACATTATCTGTATATTTATTTTAAAATTATTAAAATGTTAAGACCTGACTATGAATCTATATCTCCTGATTTAGGTCATTCGTATAAATACGGATCTTATGATATAAATTCTCCAAACAATAACAAATTAAGATGGCATTATCATCCAGAAGTTGAGTTGGTTTATATAAATTCTGGAGTAGGTAAAAGACAAGTTGGAACTCATCTCTCAAATTACACTGAAGGTGATTTAGTGCTAATTGGATCTTATTTGCCTCATACTGGTTTTACAAAAGGATTTAATGATGGGCAAAAAGAGGTAGTTATTCAATTTAATCAGGATATTTTTAATAATGCATTTAATGGAATCGAAGAGTTAAAATCTATAAACCATCTGTTAGAACTATCAAAAAAAGGAATTGTTTTTAGTGGTGCAATAAAAGATGATGTAGGAATAAGGATGGAGGGAATAAAATATGAAACACAATTAGATGGTCTATTGACATTTATAAAAATTTTATACGATTTGTCAATCTATAAAGAGAAACAGATTCTTAATGCAGAGGGCTATGCTTTTATAAGTAGCCCAATGGAAAACAAACGGCTAAAGATTATCTTTAATTATATTAGGGATAACTTCATGGATCAAATTCCGTTGGATGACATTGCAGCTACCGTTTACATGACTCCACAGTCCTTTTGTAGGTTTTTTAAAATAAGCACTAATAAAACTTTTACGAACTTTTTAAATGAATACCGGATTAATCATGCTACTAAACTACTATCAGAGACAGATCAAGATATTAAGTCAATATGTTTTAAGAGTGGATTTAATAACCTTTCTAATTTTTTTAGAAACTTTAAAAGAATAACTAATCAAACACCAAACTCTTATAGAGATCAAATTTTTAAGAATATTTGATTTTAGTTTCTAGGTTTATTTTTTTCAAACTCAAACTGAAAAATTGCTGAAGCAGAATGTTCTTTTATCATAATTTTTTCCATCTCCTGAACTATTTTGGGATTCTGAACTGCTACATTTTTTTTCTCCCCAGTATCATTATCAAGATTATAAAGTTCAATAGGCGAGTCTGGATTTTTTGACATATTCATTCTTACTGCTTTCCATTGTTCCATTCTAACTGCTTGTCGACCACCCTTTTCAGAAAACTCCCAATACAAATAATCATGCTTTTGCTGTTCCTTTCCCATTAACTCTGCTAAAAACGAAATTCCATCTATTTCTTTCATATTATGATTCATTCCAGCAAGTTCAACTGCTGTAGGGAAAAAGTCCCAAAAAGCTGAAATATGATGAGATGTAGATCCAGGAGTGATTTTTGATGGCCAATATGCTAAAGTTGGAACTCGTATTCCACCCTCATACAGATCCCTTTTGTATCCCCTTAAAGGTCCATTACTGTTAAAATAGTCTGGGTCAGCACCTCCCTCAAGATGAGGGCCATTATCAGAGGAAAAAATGATCAAGGTATTTTCGGCAATTCCGAGCTCATGGACTTTATCAATAATTTCACCAACTTGTTCATCTAGAAGATGAATCATAGCTACAAATGCAGCGTGACTTTCTTTTTGCGAATTGTATCCACCAACACTATAATTATTTAGAAGTTTTGATTCTTCTCCTGAGCTAGAAAAATGCTTCTTCTTATTTACATACTCTACTTCCGGCAAATATTTTCCTCTGTATTTTTTCATATACATTTCAGGAGCTACTAATTCAGCGTGTGGAATAACTGAGGGGTAGAACATAAAAAAAGGCTGATCTTTATTTTTTTCTATAAAAGAAATAGCCTTTTCGTGAATTAGTAACGGAGCATAGGTCGAATTTGTTTTTCCATTATTCCCCTCTAAAGGTATTTTTTCCAGATTATCCCATAAATGAGTTGGGTAATAGTTATGGGCTACTCGCTGACAATTATACCCATAGAACTTATCAAAACCTTGATTCGTCGGATCCCCCTCAGATCCAGGATAGCCTAAACCCCATTTACCAAAAGCCCCTGTGGAATAACCAGCTTTTTTTAGAACCTCTGCAATAGTAACTTCTTCATCAGCAAGTGGGTATTGCCCTTCTTTCTCCAAAGTGAAACCCATTTCTGAGTTACCTCTGATAAAGGTGTGTCCAGTATGTTGACCAGTCATTAGAGCGGATCGAGATGGTGCGCATACGGTTGAACCTGAGTAATGCTGGGTAAACTTAATTCCCCCCTGTGCTAGCCGATCTAAATTAGGTGTTTGAAAATTTTGTTGCCCATATACTCCAATATCTCCATAGCCTAAATCATCCGCAAGTATATATATAATACTTGGTTGGATATTTTCTTGATTAGACTTTTTAAAAGATTTTTTACAGCTAACTGTAAAAAAAATTATAGAGACAAAGAGTAGAAATTTTTTCATTTCAAAACATTAATAATTGTAAAAACAAACATAAGAGATAATTTCAATAACAACCATTTTTTTTTAGTAAAAACTTTTTTTAGCATAATTCTAAAAATTAAATCCTCACCTTTGCCAAGATCAAGATTAATTTTAAAAAATTTCATAATTAAACCATTTAAAGGTTTTGTTGTCAAAATTTAATTTATATGTTTAAAAGGAATCTATTTTTATTGTATTTAGCATTGACAACCCTAAGTCTTTATTCTCAAAAAACAGAGTTAATTATTAGTGGAACTGTTCTTGATAGCATAACAAAAGTTCCTATTGAGAGCGCTTCTGTTTTAATTCTTAATGAAGATTCAAATCAAATAATATCAGGAATTACAACCAATTCAAAAGGGTTTTTTAAAATCAATGTTTTTGATCAAAATATTCTATTAGAGATAAGATCAATAGGCTATGAAAATAAAATTTTTAAAGAGTTTAAGGGCGGAGTTGTGGATTTAGGATCTATATATTTAAAGGAGCAAATTAATAAGCTGAATGAAGTTGAAGTGAGAGCTGAAAAATCAACAACGGAATTCAGATTAGACAAACGTGTTTTTAATGTAGGTAAGGACTTAAGCTCAACAGGAGCAAGTGCTTATGAGGTTTTAGAAAATGTTCCCTCTGTAACAGTAACCATTGAGGGTGAAGTGAGCCTAAGAGGTAATTCTGGAGTACAAATTTTGATCAATGGTAAGCCATCTGTTCTTGCTGATCAGTCAGGCAATGCATTAGGATCAATTACGGCTGAAATGATTGAAAAAGTTGAAGTAATAACAAATCCATCAGCAAAATATGAGGCTGAGGGAACTGCTGGAATTATAAATATCGTTTTAAAAAAAGAGGAGAGAGAGGGTTTGAATGGCTCTTTTACTCTTAACTCAGGCAGCCCCCAAAATAATAGTGCTGGTCTTAGTATTAATAGAAGGACAGAAAAATTTAATATTTTTTCGCAGTTAGGATATGGATATAGGAAATTACCTTCAATGTTTAGGAATTCTAATTTAAATTCAGACACTAAAGACCTTATAAAAACAAAAGGAACAAACTACAGAAACGAAGAGTATTATAATCTAATACTAGGAACGGATTATTATATAAATAATCAAAATGTTATAACACTTTCAGGTTATTATGCATTTGAAGATGAGAACCAACCATCAAATACTAATGTGAAAATATTTCAAAATTTAACTGATTTAATTTCTGAGTGGGATCGATTTGAGACAACCACAGCAGGAAATCCAAAATACCAATATGAATTTGTTTATAAAAGAGACTTTTTGGACAATGAAGATCATACGTTAATTTTCAGCGCTACAGGTAACCTTTTCACAAAAGAACAATCTTCAGAATTTACCAACAAAACTGTCCAAGGAAACTCTGCATTCAATGATCAAAAAACAAAGACCGATTATGGACAAATTAATCATACTTTAAAAATCGATTACGTAAAACCATTTTCTGAAAAATGGGAAATTGAAATTGGAGCCCAGTTCACAGATAACGATATCAGTAATGATTTTGAGGTTCAAGACGAGTTAGATGGGTTATGGGTTACGGATTTAGGCCTTACTAATGATTTTGACTTTAGACAAAAAGTCCTTGGATTATATGGAACCGGATCTTTTGAATCAGAAAAATGGGGAATAAAACTTGGACTAAGGAGAGAACACACAAATATCGAAACCAATTTAATTAATTCTAATCTATCTAATAATAGAGACTTTGCTGACTTATTCCCGACTTTCCATTCATCTTTTAAATTTATAAGAAAACTATCCCTTCAGGCGGGATATTCTCGGAGAATATATCGTCCGGTCCTTTGGCAATTAAACCCTTTTTTTAATATTAGAAATAACTTTAATATAAGAAAAGGAAATCCAAACTTAAGACCGGAATATTCTGACTCTTATGAGCTGGCTGCTATTTATAATATATCTGGACTATCTATTAATTGTAGTTTTTATAAGCTCAACACCAAGGATGAAATTACATATGTAACAACATTACAAAATAATATTAGCGAGACAGCTCCTGAAAATTTGGGTACAAATAATGCTAATGGAATTGAAGTTAATGGAAAATTAGAAATAGGTAAAAAAATTATAATTACCAGTGATTTTAATTTAAATAGATTTAATAGGAGAGGAGTCTGGGGTACACAAAATTTTAACTTTAATGGAACTCGATGGAGTTCTGAGTTAAGGTCAAAAATTAAATTTCCTAAAGATCTTGATGCTGAGTTAACCCTAAATTATCTGTCAGACTACAGGACTGTAGATGGTGAGAGAGGTCCAAGTAGAAATTTAAACTTTGGTATTCGAAAAAAAATCGTTGATGGTAGAGGTGTAATAAATTTAATCGTAAGGGATATTTTTGCAACAAGGGTGAGAGAAAGTAGGGCTATAAGAAGTAATTTTATAGTTGATAATTGGTCTACCTCTGGAACTTTTTTTTCACTGGGATTTAGTTACGGTTTTGGAAAAGGAGAAGCTATGGAATATCAAAGTAAAGGAGGCAGAAGAAGATAAACACGAAACATTATCAATCATATATCTTAACTATATTAAAACATCTTATTAAGTGGATGTTTTATTATATAAAAAGGTATATTTTATTACAAAAACCTATATATTGGTCTAATTATTAATTTTATTTTAAATTAATTTGTAAAATCATGAAAATCAAAACTATTTTTTTTATATGTGCCTCGCTTATATTTATTCAAGGGCTGCCTTTATTTATTTCTTTGTTTTCTCCTGAATTTAAAATGATGCTTGTTAGTGATGCATTCAAAGGGAACCCTTCTGAAGATGCAATAGTCATCTTTGAAACATTTGCTTTAGTGGTTGGGCTTATGGTTATTGGTATGATTTTTTTAATTGTTGGTTCTACATCTATAAATGATTTAGGTACACTGAAAAGACTATCTTTTCTATTTTTTGTTTTAGCTGGATTTTTTGCATTACCTGATTTAATAGGATTTTTAAAAGGAGATCCTACCGCACCTCTTCCTGTGATTATTTTAGGTCTTGTAACTATGGGGCTATTTTACTATGGTTCCAAAAAAGGAATTGAATAGAACTCAATATTTTAAATTAGGTCATTTTTTTTTCACACTTAATGCTAATTAGTTGACCGATGCATAGATATATGCTCTTGCACTATTCCTCCGTAAGGAAAAGCTGGAGCTTGATTTCGTGAAGACTGAAATATTTCTGCTATCCTTGCAATAATTTCAGGGTGTTCCTCTGAAAGATCGTTAGTTTCAGATTCGTCATTATTTAAATTATATAATTCAATTTTTGATTCAATACCATAGCGAACTCCTTTCCATTGGCCAATTCTTACAGATTGTCTAAACCCTCCATCAGGGAGAGTTTGAAACCACCCGCTCAACTGAAACTCCCAATTCAAGTATTCGTGTTTTTTTTGAGCTTTTCCTTGAAGCGTTGGTAAAAAAGAAATTCCGTTTGATTGCTCAGGTTTTTCTGAACCAATGATTTCAGCAAAAGTCGGCATAAGATCTTGAAATGCAGAAATATGATTGGTTATTGATCCAGGTTTTATTTTATCCCTCCAACATACTAGCAGAGGCACTCTTACCCCTCCCTCATATAGGTCCCGTTTCCCCCCTTTTAGAGGACCGTTACTATCAAAAAACTCTAATTGATGCCCTGTTTCATTTGCGGCAAAATGTGCTCCATTATCACTGGTATACATCAGAATTGTATTATCCATTTCTCCAATTGACACAAGGTAATCGATCAGACGTCCAACTTGTTTATCTTGAAGAGTTATCTTGGCTGCTTGAGCTTGTTCTACTTTTGGCCAACTCTTTTTAGTATATTCTAAAGTATCTCTAATTGGTCCTTCAAAAGAGTGTGGTGCTCTATATGACATAAACAAGAAAAAAGGTTTGTCTGCTTTTTTATTCTCTAAAAAGTTGATTGCAAAATTGGTGTAGAAAGCATCTTTGCACTCGTGCTTATTAAAATCATATGGGAAATGTTTTTGATCACCATTTAACCAAAGGCCACTTTTAGAAAAATTTCGCTTAGATTTTCTATGAGTCCATTGTTCTTGTGCGGCAAAGTCAAATTTGTGGCTATATGCCCAGGTTGAAATATCATCTGGATTATCTAAGTGCCATTTCCCAATGAAGGCAGATTGATATCCAGCAGATTTAAATAATTCTCCTAAAGTAAACGTATCGCTTTCCAACCAAGTAGGGGACCAATCGTCTTTTCCAAAATACCCAGCGTTTCCTCTAATAGGGACGTAAGTTGAACTTACTCCCGTCAATAAAACTGCTCTAGAAGGGGAACAAACAGAATTTCCAGCGTAGAAATCAGTGAATCTCATGCTTTGTTTTGCAAGTTTATCTAGGTTTGGGGTTTTAATAATTTTTTGCCCATATGCACCTAACTCATTATATCCCAAATCATCTGCCAATAAGAAAACGATATTTGGCCTCCTCTGATTTTGTTTTTCACAAGAAAAAAAAATAAAACAATTGCAGATAATACCCAGTAGCAATATTGAAGAGTGAATTTTCAAAACAGTATTTTTTAATTAATAGACATCTTATGAAATCCTTAAAAACATATTTTCCTAAATATAAATAAATTTATCTCCAGGTAAAATTTTAAAAAAACTTAAGAATTAAATTAATTTAGATTTATTATTCTAGTTTATTTTTAAAATTTTTTCAATCCAATATTTGTTAACTTTATTAATATGAATAAAATAAAGTCACTTTTTTTATTTTACATAATCATCTTTTTTAGCTGTGATAAGGATACAGAAAAAGCTATGGAAAAAGAAATTTGTTACAGTGGCAAGCTTGTTAAAAAAGGAATTTGCATGAATTATGTGATTGAAGTTTTAGATCCAGAGTTTAACAAAAACCTGATAGAAATAATTTGGGTTGATGAGTTTTCTGACAAGGAATATCAAAATGTTTTTACCCTTGCAAGTGTATGTGATTTTCCCAACGATATAATGGAAGGGGAGATATTTAATTTTTCAGTACTTGAAAATTATAATGAACAATGTGCAGTATGCTTAGCCTATACTCCAACGCCTGAAAAGTCAATTAGCATAAGATTTTGTTGAGTTTGCTGGCTATGTGATGCCATCTTAATTCAAAAATGAGCGTATAGTAAAAAAAAAATTGGCTATTTAATATTTTGTTTATATTTAAATTACCATTGATTATATGCGGAGGGGCTTTACTTTTTTATTACTTTTTTACCTAATTAGTTCTTATTCTTTTTCTCAAACAGGATCAATAGAAATTAATAGTGGAGGCTTCTCTTTCATCCCTATTTTTACATCTGATAAACCTCATATAATATTTAGGGGTAGTACGAACGATAAAAATAGATTTAGTTTAAATCTTTTAAGTCTAATAATGTTGGATGGTTTAACTCCAAGTAACTATATGTTAACTGCCAGATACAAAATATTTGACAAAAAATTCAAATTTATCTTGGGAGCTGAATTTCCAGGAGGATATAGAGTCCTAGAAAATGAAGAATATAGATCTAGAAACGTTTATGAGATAAGGTCATCATACCCAATAAATTCTAGAATGAAATTGTCTTTTCTATATATGCATGGTGTAGGGAGAAATTTTGACATGACTAATAATTTTTATTCTTTTTATTTTCATTATAAATTCAAAAAAATTAAGATTATGACTAGCAGTCAAATTTATATCTTATATTCTGACTTACTAAATGAACCATCAGCTGGATTGGCTCGCAAAATTTCCTTGAAGCTAAAAGAGAAAATACTACTGAATATATTTATTAATAGGTCTTTCCTAGGAGAGGAGAAAATTTCAAATAGAACGATTGGGCTAGAATTTAATTTTTAACTTTGAAATCTTAATTTTAACCAATTATTAGAAAAAGGTCCTATAGCTCAGTTGGTTAGAGTAGCTGACTCATAATCAGTTGGTCCCTGGTTCGAGCCCAGGTGGGACCACCAGCTAAATTAAGCCTTCACAATACGTGAGGGCTTTTTTTTACAATTTAGTTTAAGATAAATTTAGTCAATTTTTTGGCACTCATTTGGCACTAATCTTTTTTACCTAGGAAATCTGCCCAGCCTTTCCATTCATTTTTATATTTTCTAGCTGGATCACGAGGTATGTTTGATGGACACTTATTACTTTTACAAAATTCCCTCCAATCTTTATTTGTTCTCATACTTTCTTTACTTAAAATGACCTTTGCCTCTTTAAATGATAAATATTTTCTTTTTTGTGTTTGGATTGTATCTGTCCCCAACCAGTCCCCCATTCCCTTGAATTCTTTATAAATTTGATCAGGGTTAGATGGAATTTCTATTGGTTTTTTCCCTTCAGAAATATAATTGACCCATTCTCTACCGCTTTTTAATCCAAGGTTCCTCGCATATTTCCTGGCATCTTCAAACGACATCCAACTTCGATTTCTATTTCCTAACCTATCGGTACCTATCCAATCTCCAAGATTTTTATATTCTTTATAAAATTTAGGATCTTTGGGTATGTTTAAAGGAAACTTTTTTGACTTTGTAAATTTTTGAAACTCTTTAAGGTTTTTAATACCCTGAGCCCTCATATACTGCCTCGCTTTATTGAATGTTAAATACCCTTGTATTTTTTCCTCTCTTGACATTAATTTATCATTTGAAAGAAAAATATTCCACTTGAAATTATCATCCTTATAGACCTTTTTGGGAGTACTTGGTATAAATTCTGGTCTTTTCCCTTCTTCACACCATTTTCTAAAATCACTTATTTTATCAAATTGCAGGGGTTTTAAATATTGAATTGCGTCTTTATATGAAAGAAATAATTTTTGTCTCTTTAAATTATCAGAAATTCTACCTGTCCCCAACCAAGCACCAAATCCCTCAAATTCTTTTTTGTATA
>CEWG01040122.1_pt1 | contig 42644 bp, 44 predicted proteins | sample 361411 | NCBI WGS metagenome assembly CEWG01 (sample SAMEA2622173, study PRJEB7988) | marine metagenome | biome: marine biome (ENVO:00000447); feature: surface water layer (ENVO:00002042); material: "saline water (ENVO:00002010), including plankton (ENVO:xxxxxxxx)" | depth 5 m | reverse complement strand
GCTCAATTAGAAAGAATCGAAGAACTTATTCAATATAAAGAGTGGCTTTTTAGAAAGTATGAACAGTGTTTATCTGAAGTAGAGGGCATAACACTCAATCAAAACCACTCAGATGTGGATCCTTGCTTTTGGATGACCATAGCAATTGTTGATGAAAATTTAGGACTTTCCAAGCAGGAACTAGTTAAGCAATTCGATAATTACAATATAGACATAAGGCCCATGTTTTATCCCATCAGTTCTATGCCGCCCTATCAAAAATATATCAAGAATTCAGCAGAAAATTATAATCCTAATGCTACCTCTTTATCTGCCAGAGGGATCTGTTTACCTAGCGGTAATAATTTAACAGACGAAGAAGTTGAATATATCTGTGAAGCTTTTAAATTGATTCTGAAGAAGTCAAATGAGTAATTCATCTTTGACAATTTGCATACTAACCTACAATAGATACGAGCACTTAAAGCGCTTATTAAGATATTATCAAGACTCTGAATATTTCTTCGATTTAATCATATTAGATTCTAGCTCCGTTAAGAGTGTGGATAAGGAACTTTCTTTCTTACTTGATAAAACCGGTGCATCTTTGAAATATTTTCCTGAAGATACCTTTTTTGCAGAAAAATTGTCAAAAGGGTTAAGTTATGTTGACACTGAGTATGCAGTTCTTTGCGCAGATGATGACTTCCTAATTCCACAAGGATTAAACAAAGCAGTAAAATTTTTAAAAAACCATAAAGATTTCTCCTCAGCTCACGGCATATATTGCAGTCATTCCTCGGAAATTTCTAATGGAGTAAAATGGGGTGTCAATTATCCATTTTCAAGAAGCAATAAAAATCCTGATGCCTTAAAAAGGTTTAAAAAATTCTTTCCTGGTAACTATAGCTCTTATCCATTTTATGCTGTTCATCAAACAAAAACTTTAAAAGCTATTTGGAAAAAAACTAATGATCATGTTTCTGATTGGGGTTGGGTTGAGATATTTCCTTCATCAATGAGCATTATTCTTGGAAAATCTAAAAAATTATTGGTACTTTATTCTTCCAGAGAGATAAATACTCATAATGCTTTTGATAAAAAAAGAATGGATACTATGTTTGAAGATAGTAAGAATGATATTGCAATTTTAGGTTTAACAGATCTTTTTAAAGAGATGGGGTTTGAGAAGCATTTGGCTAAAAAATTAATATCAAACCAGCTAAATATATATAAAGATCTAACTTCTAAAAAGGATGTATTTCAAAGTTCAGTGATTCTTTATATTAGATTTCCCAAATTATTTTTTTCCAGGCTAGTTTCTGAATTCTTAAAGTTTTATGTTTACATAATGGAAAGAAAGAAAATCTCCAAGATACATAATCTTTTACTTTCTTATAAGATAAGCACTGAGCAGATAATTGAAAGTAGAAAATCCTATTAAATTAATACGAATTACCTAGATATTTATAATGTCTAAAGATTTAGTTAGCTTTATTCAAAACCTCTACAATACTGAAGAATTTATCCCTTTACATGAACCCTATCTGGACCAAACTGATAAGTCTCAATTAATAAGGACAATTGATTCAACCTTTGTGTCAACAGTTGGCCCAGCGGTAAATGATTTTGAGAGAAAAATTAAAGATCTTACAAAATCAAAATATGCAGTTGCAGTTGTAAATGGAACAGCTGCTCTTCATCTTTCATTAGACATTATAGGAGTTAATCAAGGAGATGAAGTTTTGACACAATCTTTAAATTTCGTTGCGTCTACAAATGCAATTCATCAATGCAAAGCTACTCCTGTTTTTATTGACGTTAGCAAGGAAACATTAGGAATGTGTCCAGTTTCTTTGTCTTCCTTTTTAGAAAAAGAATGCACTTTGACCAACGAAGGGTGTATGAATAATAAAACCAAAAGAATTGTAAAAGCCTGCATCCCAATGCACACTTTTGGTTTCCCCTGTTCAATAAAAGAAATAAAAGAAATATGTATGAAATATAATATTAAATTAGTCGAAGATGCTGCTGAGTCACTAGGATCCTTTGTAGATGATAAGCATACTGCTACTTTTGGCGATTTAGGGATTTTTAGTTTTAATGGCAACAAAATAGTTACATCTGGAGCGGGAGGAATGATAGTTACTGATAACAAAGAATTAGCGAAGTTAGCAAAGCATAAGTCAACAACAGCTAGATTAGAAGATCGATGGAATTTTGTTCATGATATGCCTGCATTTAACTACCGATTACCCAATCTAAATGCTTCATTAGGATTGTCACAGATGGAGAAACTACCTCTTTTCCTTAAAGATAAGAGAAAAATTGCAACTGAGTATTCAAAATGGGGTCTTGAGAATGGATACGATTTCAAATTGGAATCCACAGGCACTAGAGCTAATTACTGGTTGAACACATTAATAACAAAGGATTTAAATGAGAGAGACAGTATCCTAAAAAGCACTAATTCTTTTGGAGTTACGACTCGCCCAGTTTGGATCCCTATGCACGAACTTGAATTTAATAAGAAGTTTCAAACTGTCGATTTAAAAAACACAAATTGGCTAGCAGATAGGATAGTTAATCTTCCAAGCAGTCCACGTAAAGATGCGTTCTAAGAGAAAAATATGTGTTATAACTGGATCCAGAGCAGAGTATGGTCTTTTAAGGATTCTTCTCACAAAAATAGACGAATCAGATGATCTTCTTCTGAAGCTTATCGTAACAGGTTCACACCTATCAAAAGAATTTGGTGAGACAATTGAAGAGATAAAACATGATGGAATAAGAATTGATTATGAGCTTGATATATTAAGTGAAAGTAATGCAACTAATGATGTATCAAATTCTATAGCCAAAGTTTTTTCTGATTTTCCTAAGATCCTAAAAAAGATAAAGCCTGATTTAATTTTAGTTCTTGGGGACAGGTATGAGATATTTGCGTGTGTAACTTCAGCCTTATTTCTAAAAATTCCGGTTGCTCACATTCATGGTGGAGAGGTTTCCCAAGGGGCCTTTGATGAAGCTTTAAGACATAGCATCACAAAAATGTCCCATTTGCACTTTACTTCATCTATGGAGCATAAAAAACGCGTTGAACAACTAGGAGAAGATCCAGAAAAAGTTTTCAACGTTGGCGCGCCAGGAGTCGAAGCCATAAAAAAAATAAATTTAATTGCAAAGGAAAAGCTTGAAAATATTCTAAATATTAAATTTAGCAATCGAACTCTACTTATAACGCTCCATCCTGAAACTCTTGAAAACGATATCTCTCCTGAGGATCAGATTGATAATCTTTTGAATGCATTAAAGTCAATAAAAGACGCATCTTTTATTTTTACTAAGGCTAATGCAGATCCTGGTGGAGAAATAATAAATAAAAGAATACATACTTTTGTCGTTGAAAACCCTGAAAAATCTTATCTATTCCCCTCTTTAGGCCAGAAAAAATACTTATCATTACTCAATTACTCTTTCGCGATGATAGGAAATTCCTCAAGTGGCTTAATTGAGGCTCCCTCTTTAAATAAACCTTTTTTAAATATTGGAAATAGACAAAAAGGTAGGATGTTTGGTGGGAATATTATAAATTGTCAAAATTCAGAGGAGTTGATTAAAATTGGACTTGAGGAACTGTTTCATAAAGATTTCAGGACATTTACTAATCCATTTGATGGAGGCAACACTTCAAAAAAGATTCTTGAAGTTATTAGGTCTGCTGATTTGAGCAAATTAATTAATAAAAAATTTTATGACCTTTAATATTTAATTTTATAGCATAAGTATTTATATCCTTTTGCTAAAATGATTCAAAAATATCTCGGTTTATGAAGAATTTGAAAATATTAAAGGAATTCTCTTGTCTTCTATAAAGTTAGCTTTAATAGGAGCTGGTTTTATAGCTGAAGAACATCTGAAAGCTATTGATGCAATAGAGGATCTAGAAGTAGATTTGATCTATTCAAGGACATCATCAAAAGCAAAATCTCTTTCAAAAAAATTCTCAATTCTCGAAGTTGTCAATGATATAGATTCCTTCTTAAGCCTAGCTAAGGAACGAGATGGTATTTTGGTAACTGTCTCTGCTGAGAATATGTTCGAAGTTTGTACAGAACTCTTACCATTAAAAATACCATTATTTATTGAAAAACCACCTGCATTATCATTACTAGAAATGGATAATTTGGTTCAAACTTCCATTAACTATAACACTCATAACATGGTCGGATTTAATAGACGTTTTTATTCGATTTTTCATAAAGGATTGGAAATAATTAATGATTATGGAGGTTTAGTTGCTATAAATATTGAAGGACACGAAAGATTTTGGAAGTATAAAGACACATTAAGCCATGATATGAAAAATTCTTGGATCTATGCAAATTCCTCTCACACAATCGATTTTATAGATTTCTTTGTAGGAGACCTAGAAAACCTTTATGTAAATTCTAGTTCTATTCAAGGAGAAATGAAGGATCAATTCTCTGTTTCTTTTAAATCTAGAGATGGAGTTATTGGTAGTTACTCTTCTTATTGGCTATCACCAGGTGGATGGTCGGTTAGATTGTTTGGTAAAGGTATTTCAGTAATATTTCAACCCCTGGAAAAGGGTTTATGGGTAGATTCGGACTTTAATCAGCATTCAATTGAACCAGAAAAATATGATGTGGGAATAAAAGAGGGTTTTTATATGCAAATGCTTTCATTTAAAAATCTGATAGAAACTGGAAAGCTTGATTGGCCTGCAGTTTCTCTTAAGGACTCTTTAAGAACTATGAAAATTATTGAGGATTTCCTTTTGAAATAACTCTTGAATTTATAATGGGATTAAATCTATTTTTTGTTAAGGTGTTTAAATGCAAGAATTAATTATTATTGGAGCGGGAGGCCATGCTAAATCTGTAATAGATATTCTAGAAAGTATGAATGAATATAAAATATTAGGTTTGGTTGATAATTCTTTCGAACTTGGATCTGAGGTATTGGGATACAAAGTTATTGGCAACGATTTAGATTTGGAAAAGCTAAAATCATTATCAAAGTTTGCCTTTATAGCTATTGGCCAAATTAAAAATCCTTTTCCAAGATTTAAGATTTATCAAAAATTAAAGAAATTAGATTTTGATTTACCAACTGTCATATCGCCTTCATCGATTATTTCAGATAAATCTGAAATTGGCGACGGTACAATTGTTATGAACGGAGCAATCATAAATGCTGGAGCAAAGGTTGGTTCGAATTGTATTATCAATTCAGGCGCAATAATCGAACATGATGCAAGTATTGGAGATAATACTCATATATCCACAAATTCAGTCATAAATGGAAGTGCTTCTGTAGGTAATAACAGCTTTGTTGGCTCAGGGAGCATAATAAGAAATAACATTTCAATTGGAAATGAGTGCATTATTTCAATGGGTTCTATAATCTATAAGAATATAAGTGACGGCGTAACAACTTTATGAAAAAACAGACTTACATCATCGCTGAGGCTGGTGTAAACCACAATGGCTCATTAGAAGTTGCTATGAAGTTAATTTCAGAGGCCAAAAGAGTTGGGGCTGACGCAATAAAATTTCAAACATTCAAAGCCGATGAATTAATTCTAAAGGAGACAGAAAAAGCTGCATATCAAAGAAATGATGTGAGGGAGACCCAATTCTCTATGCTTAAAAGACTTGAACTTAGTCATGATGACTTTAAAAAATTAAAGGAATTCTCACTCAATCAAAATATAGATTTCCTATCATCAGCTTTTGATATGGAGAGTTTAGAATTTCTAATTTCTTTAAATCTGCCCAAGTATAAACTGCCATCTGGAGAAATAATTACTAAACCTTTTCTCCAGAAATTGGGTAAACTCAATAAACCCTTGATTCTTTCTACCGGCATGAGCACGATTAAGGAGATAACCTTAAGCATTGAAATTCTATATAAATCAGGTCTTGATAAAAAAAATCTTACCCTGCTTCATTGCAATACCGATTATCCTACTGCATTTTCAGACGTTCATCTAAATGCAATGCAAAATCTAAAAGATATATTTGGAGTGCCGGTTGGCTACTCAGATCATACAACGGGGAATGAGATTTCAATAGGTGCTGTTGCATTAGGTGCAAGCATTATTGAAAAGCATTTTACCTTAGATAACAGTCAGGAAGGTCCAGATCATTCTTCTAGTCTTGAACCAAAGCAATTTGAAGAGTTAGTAAGGGCTATAAGGAATACTGAAATTGCTCTTGGCCAGTACGAAAAAAAGCCAAGTGATAGCGAGTTAAAAAATCTTTTTTACGTAAGGAAATCAATTGTTTCCTCAGTAGAAATAAAAAAAGGAGAGATATTTTCAGAACAAAATATTACATGTAAGAGGCCTGCTGGAGGAATTTCCCCTATGAAATGGGATGATGTCCTTGGAAAGAAAGCAAAAAGGAACTATCATGCCGGCGAATATATTGAATTTTAAAAATAATCTTAATTTTTTATATTTTTAAAGTGTCTAATATCGAAAAAAAATGAAAAATTTATTACAAAGCCCTTCCATCACACTTAAAGAAGCTCTTAGCTTTATGAGCAAGTCTGGGGAGAAATGCATAGTTGTTGTTGATGGAAAAAAAAAATTACTTGGTACTTTGAGCGATGGTGATATTAGGAAAAGCATCCTTGCTGGTAAACAACTTGATGATTCTATAGAAGGCATATATCAAAAAAACTGCGTTTCAATACAAGATGATAATTACGATGAAAAAACTGCAAAAGAAATATTTTCCTCAAAGCGTATCGATCTGATTCCCGTAGTAAATGATGAGAACAAAGTAATTCATTTAATCCATTGGGATGAGTTTCTGTCTGAAAAAACTAGTAAATCTAACACTATTGATGCCCCTGTAGTTATTATGGCCGGCGGTCTAGGCACAAGATTGGCTCCTTTTACAGATGTTCTTCCAAAGCCACTAATGCCTATTGGAGATGAAACAATCATAGAAAAAATTATTGGTAAATTTACTGCTGTTGGAGCAAATAAATTTTACTTTACAGTAAATTTCAAAAGCAAATTATTAAAAGCTTTCTTTGAAGAGCTAGATCCGTCTTATGATTTTGAATTTATTGATGAGTCAAAACCACTTGGAACAGCAGGTGGAATTTCACTTTTAAAAGACAAGCTTCAAGAACCATTCTTTGTATCGAATTGCGATATTATTATAGACTGCGATTATTCTGATATTTATTCTTTTCATTCAGATAATAAATTTGACCTAACATTAGTTGCTTCAGCAAAGAATTATCAAATTCCTTATGGAACTTGCATTTTATCAGATGGAAAATTGCAATCTATCCAGGAAAAACCTTCACACTCTTACTTAGTAAATACTGGACTTTATTTGATTAATCCTGATCTGATTGAATTTATTCCAACTGAAAGTGCCTTTGATATGCCGGATCTTCTTGAAATCATGTTAGAAAAAGAAATGAAAATTGGAGTTTTTACAGTAGATGAAGAATCTTGGATAGATGTTGGTCAATGGAGTGAATACAAAAAAGCTTTGGAGATCATTAATTGAGCGATTCAGCTTTAGTGATTGGGTTCGGCTCAATTGGGAAAAGACATTTTAAAATTCTATCTGATTTACTTGGCCAAGATAATGTTAGGGTCTTAACTAATCAAAAAAATCTTCCTATTAACTTCATAAATAGTTTAGATAAAATTCCAGAAAAAATTAATTACGTTGTTCTTGCAAATGAAACTTCAAAACATAGAGAATATCTCAATTTCTTAGTTGGTAATATTGATGTAAATAAAGTCCTCGTTGAAAAACCTCTATTTGATGATTTCTATGAATTTGATTCAAAAGGGAAATCAATATATGTGGGATATAATTTGAGATTTCATCCTCTCATTCAAAAGTTAAAAAACTTAATTGCTGGTAAAGAAGTAACAGCTATATATTGCTGTTGTCACTCTTATCTTCCTGATTGGAGAAAAGAAAGACATTTTAGACAATCCTACAGTTCTTCGGCCAATGGCGGCGGAGTTATACTTGATTTAAGTCATGAAATAGATTTAATTTTATGGCTCTTTGGGCAAATAAACATAGACTTTGTAAAAACTGGGAATTTTTCTAGCTTAGATTTAGAGAGCGAAGATTTAATGTTTTTATCCGGTCATTTAGATAATGGCTCTCCTGTTGAACTATCTTTAAGTTACTTTTCTACAATTGAAAAAAGGGAGATACATGTTGTAACTAATGAGGAGACTTACATTGTAGACCTAATTAACAATATCTTTTATTCAAGGGAAAGTTCTTCTAAATTATTAATAAACGATTTGACATCCTTTGATATCAATAAAACATATATCGATCAACATGAAAGTATTTTGACAGGAAACGTTGATGAAAATGCAATTCTGCAAGATGGTATGAAAGTTAATAGATTTATAAAACAAATTAAACTCTGGAATCAAAAATGAAAACTCTTTGCACTATTTGTATGCGCGGAGGATCCAAGGGAGTAAAAGGTAAAAACTTAAGACTTCTCAATGGAAAGCCATTGATGGAATATACAATAGAACAAGCTTTAAAAAGTAATATATTTGAAGATATTATAATATCTACAGATTCACCTGAAATTGCAAACATTGCTAAAAATATGGGTTTAGATGTTTGGTTTTTAAGACCAAAAGAACTTTCTCATGATAAAGCAGGCAAAATTCCTGCAATAATTCATGCTTTGCATGAAGCCGAAAAATATTTCAAAAAAAAATATACACACGTGGTCGATCTTGATGCAACATCGCCCTTGAGAAAAGTAGATGATATTTCTGAGGCAATGCATAAATTCATATCAGAAAAAGCTGAAAATTTAGTTACTGTCTGTTTGGCCAGAAAGAATCCTTATTTTAATATGTTGGAATATGTGAAAAAGGAACTTAAATTAGTCAAATCACTTGATAACCCAATTTATAGAAGACAAGATGCTCCAATTGTTTATGAAATGAATGCTTCAATTTATATATGGAAAAGATCCTGTCTTTTAGATAAAAAACCATTAATAAGTAAAAAAACATCTCATTACATAATGCCTGAAGAAAGATCAATAGATATAGATACAGAATCAGATTTTAAGTATGTTGAGTACCTAATGAAGTATAATTAGACACCCAAACATCAACATAACAAAAATACATTAATGGATTATAGAGATAAATTTTCTCTCAAGGGTAAGACTTGTTTTGTCTTAGGGGGTTCTGGCTTGATTGGTTCAGAAGTTTGCAAATCTTTTTTAGATTTTGATGCAAAGGTTGTTTGCCTTGATTTACTCTTCAATAAAAGAGAAGAGGGAATCCTGGAGGAGCATGATGAATTTTATTTTGTTGAATTTGATTGCTCTGATTTAGACAACATAGAGAGAAATCTTGATGAAATTGTTTCTTTGCATGGATGTCCTGATGTTTTTGTAAATGCCTCTTACCCTCATACTGATTCTTGGAAAGATTCAAATTTCAATGAACTTGATCTGAAATCTTTAAGGCAAAATTTAGAGATTAATCTAGTTTCAGCTACTTGGATTTCTAGGCTTGCAGCTGAACTGATGAAAGAAAAACAAATTGAAGGAAAAATAATTAATCTTGGATCAATATATGGACTTGTTGGGCAGAATCTCAATATATACGAGGGAACTTCAATGAAAGAGAATGCAATATATTCAATTATAAAGGGTGCTCTTATACAACAAACTCGCCAAATGGCATCAATTTATGGCGACTTTAACATAAGAGTGAATTGTGTTTCTCCTGGAGGGATAGAAGGACCAATTGCAGGAGAAAACAAAAAACAAGAAGATCGTTTCTACAAAAATTATGCTGAACATGTTCCTATTAACAGGCTAGCTAAAGCAGAAGAAATTGCTCCAGCAGTTATTTTTTTGGCATCTGATGCTTCTTCATATGTCACAGGGATTAATTTAATAATAGATGGAGGTTGGACGGCTATTTAAATATGAAGGTATTTCGTTGTACAAATTGTTTAAATGTCTCAACAAGACCAAGAATATCTTTTGATGAGAGGGGTTGGTGTAATGCATGTCAATGGTCTGAAGAAAAAAAAGATATTGATTGGGAAAAAAGGAGAAAAGAACTTTATAAAATAGTTGAAGACTCAAGAAGATCGAATGACTCTTATGATTGCATGGTTCCTGTGAGTGGAGGGAAGGATGGTTCATATGTTTCATATCAATTAAAACATAATATAGGTTTAAGTCCCCTAGCAGTGACAGTAAGACCCTCTCTGGAAATGGATTTAGGAAAGAAGAATCTCGAAGGATTTGTTAACTCTGGATTTGATCATATCCATATATCACCAAGTCAGGAAGCGATGAGGCAATTGAACAAATATGGATTTATTCATAAAGGATTCCCTTATTATGGCTTTCTAATTGGAATACACACCGCTGTTCTCAGGATGGCTGTTAATCTTGGAATTAATTTAATCTTTTATGGAGAAGATGGAGAAGTAGAATATGGGGGGTCTACAGAGACCAAGGACGTAGCTACTTACGATACTTCCTATCAAAGAAAAATATATCTTGAGGATGGATATGAAAAAATCTTAAATAAATTAGATGTAGATGAATCAGACCTTTACTTTTTTACTTTTCCTGCCGAAGAGGATTTGAAAAACATTAAGCTTACTCATTGGTCTTATTATGAATCATGGGATCCTTACAGAAACTATTTAATAGCAAAGGAACATTGCGGTCTTCAGGAAAATAAAGATTCTAACCAAGGGACATTTACCAATTTTGCCCAAAATGATCAGTATCTTTATGCTCTCCATACATATTTAATGTACCTTAAGTTTGGTTTTGGCAGAGCTACTCAGGATGCTGGTATTGAAATTAGGAGAGGAGCCATGACCAGAGAACAAGGATTAAACCTTGTAAATCTTTATGATGCTTATTATCCAGAGGAATTTACAGAATTTTATTTAGAATATTATCAAATTTCTGAAACTGAATTTAATGAAATCATAGACAGTTGGGCGAATAAAGACTTATTTACAAAGAAAAATAAGGGCTGGGTACTTAAAGACATTATCACCTAATGTCTTCTTCCAAACTCACTATAGTTGATTACGGCATGGGCAATATCTGGTCCGTAGAAAGCGCCATGAGATACTTGGATGCAGAAATAATTATAAGCGCTGATCCAGAGGTAGTCTCAAAATCTGACTGCATCATATTACCTGGAGTTGGTTCTTTTAAAGAAGCTATGGAGACTCTTATAAGTTCAAATCTTGACGAAGCCTTGATTTTCGCAAGAAATAAGGGATCAAAAATTCTTGGAATCTGTCTTGGAATGCAACTCCTCGGAAAATCATCTACTGAGGAAGGTTTCACAAGTGGATTAAATTTATTTGATAGAAAAGTTGAATATTTTAAAGAAACAAGTGAAATAAAAATACCTCATATTGGTTTTAACTCTGTTTACAGCGATACCTCCAGTAATCTTTTTAAAGGTTTAGATTATGGTAGTGACTTTTATTTTGTTCATTCTTACAGGATGAGTTTATCTAATGATGATACTAAGCATAGCTTTTGTGAATACGGTGAAAAATTTTTGTCATCTTTTGAATTTGAAAATACCTTTGGTACTCAGTTCCATCCTGAGAAAAGTCAGAGTAATGGTATTAAGCTTTTACAAAATTTCATAAATATCTAGTATGCTTAAGAAGAGACTAATTTTTACTTTATTATATGATTCAGGAAATTTTATGCTCAGTAGAAATTTTAATCTTCAAAGGGTCGGAGATGTTAATTGGCTTGCTGAAAATTATAATTTTTCTTCTATTGCATTTTCGATTGATGAACTAATAATTTTAGACGTTTCAAGAGAAAAAAGAGAGATGTCAGAGTTTATAGAGGCAGTTAAGCAAATAACCAAAGAATGTTTTGTCCCAGTCAGTGCAGGAGGAGGAGTAAAGAATCTATCAGATGCAACTATGCTACTTAAATCTGGCGCAGATAAAGTTGTGCTGAATAGTTTAGTCTTTGAAGATTCTAAAGAAGTATCAAAAATATCACAAAAATTCGGTGCACAATCTATTGTTGCCTCAATAGATTTAAAGAAAGAAGGAAAGAAGTATCAAATTTATACATCAAATGGAGAAAAAAAAATTGATAACGATCCTAAAGAGTTTCTTAAAATGTTAAAAAATTTTAATATCGGAGAAGTGTTCTTGAATTCAATTGATAAAGATGGGACAGCTCAAGGACTTGACCTCGGTATACTCGATTTAGTAGATGATAACTTCAATTTACCTCTAATATTAGGAGGTGGAGCTGGTCATCATAATCATCTTTTTGACGCTTTCTCTGAAGAAAAAGTTGATGCAGTGTCAACTGCTCACTTATTTAATTTTGTTGGCGATGGTTTGGAGAAATGTAGGGTAGGTCTAATCTCAAAAGGCATGAATTTAGCTAAATGGGATAAACCTGAAATATGAGAAAGGTACTTATTGTTGGGGCTGGAGAGATAGGCTCTAGACATCTTCAGGGAATTGCAGGAGTTAAAGAAAATTTATCTATTTCAGTTATAGATCCTTCCATAGATTCTCTAAATTTATCCAAAAAAAGGTTTTTCGAAGTTCAAAAAAAAGATAATCAACATGATATTTCATTCTCTCAAAATTTGAGCAGAATGGAAAACTTGGATTTAGTTGTCATAGCCACTTCAAGCAATGTTAGGAAAAAGGTATTCTTGGATTTACTGGAATATGGCATGCCCAAATATATTATTTTTGAAAAGTTTGCATTTCAAAAACATAAAGATTTTTATGAAATCTCTAGTTTATTAAAAAAAAATAAAATTAGGGCTTGGGTAAATTGTCCTAATAGAACATTTCCCAGTTATAAAAACATTAAAAATAAACTTACCAATACAAAAGAAATATTTATGAGTGTAGCTGGAGGAAACTGGGGATTAGCTTCAAATTCTATTCATTATCTGGACCTTTTCTCTTATTTAATTGATTCTTCAAATATAAAAATTGTAAGTTCAGAAATTGATGACACTTTGTACAAATCTAAAAGAAAAGGATTCTATGAATTGGGGGGTGAAATACTATTTAAGTCAAAGTGTAATTCTACTTTATTTCTGAGAGATATTAAATCTTCGAAAAGATCGGTAAATATTACAATCTCAACAGAGGAATTAAATGTGAATATTGATGAATCTTCATCCTCCTGCACAATTCAAACTGCCGATAATCTTTGGAAACATGAGATCAATGACTTTAGTATTCCTTTTCAAAGCACATTAACAACTGAATTAGCTGATCATCTTCTTAATACAGGAGAATGTGCACTTATTGATTTTAATAATTCTACAGATCTCCATTCTATTTTGATCAAATTGTTTTTAGATAAATTCAACAAAAGACTTGAAGAAAAGATAGACTACTGTCCAATAACCTAGTCATGAATATTGAAACAATCAGAACAACGCATTTGATAAACGAAATTGCAGTTATTGATGGTCAGCCTGGATGTGGAAAGACATTATTTAATTCACTTTGTTCTTATTTGGATAGGTTTGAGGTTATGCAATACAGTCCTTACATCGAAAATGTCCTAGCATTAAAGGATTTAGGTAAATTAGAAAATGATGCATGCAGAGCAATGGTTGAAATCGAAATTGACCTCCAAATATATGAATCTATGATGTCTAGAAATTCAAACTTTAGATATAGAGATCTCTCCAGCGTTTTAAAAAATAAACAATTTCTCAAATACTTAAAAAGACTATTTCAAAAAGGAAATGAGTTTATCCCAGATAGAATTAAAAAGGAGAAACCTATTTTACATCTTTGTACTCATAATCTGCTGAGTTATTCAAAACCATTTTTCGAGAGTTATCCTGAAAAATTAAAGTTTTTAGAAGTTGTAAGACACCCGTTATATCAAGTTATACAAATGTCTTTAAACTATGAAACCCTTGAAAAAACAGATAACTCAAGATTTTTCTATTTGAATATCAAACGCGGCGTCAACACAATACCTTTTTGGGCAAAAGATTGGGATGCTTACGATTCATTAAATTATGTTGATAAAGCAATAAACGAAATATATTACATGACAAAGAGAACTCAACAGTTTAAAGAATCCTTTAATCTCAAGAATCTACTTACCGTATCTTTTGAGAAATTTGTTAAAGATCCCCTTGAAGACTTGGAGAAAATAAAGTCTTTTTTTAATTCTGAGTTTAGAATTTCAGAAGCAAAGGCTCTCAAATTACAAAATGTCCCTAGAAAAAAGGTTGCTGATGGAATCCCGGCTGCAATTTATAAGAGATGTGGATGGGTCCCTGGCGATAAAAACCTAGATGAGTTAGGAGAGTTACAAAAAAGAAGAGATTTCATCATTAATCAAGGAGCTTCAGACGATTCTGTATCAAAGATTGATGAATTATCATCATCATATATCGAAAAATTTCCTTTTTAACATTATGATTGATCTAAATAAACATAGAAAAAATATTTACCAAAATTATGGAGTTAGAGAATGTCCCTATTATGGTGAAGATGGGGTGATTCTGAAAATTTTTGACACAATAGGCGTGAGTCAAGAACCTTATTGTGTAGAGTTTGGTGAACTAAGGGTTTTTGGCACTACCACTCGTGCTTATAGAATATTTTACAAAGCTAAAAGTCTATATTTTTCTTTTTCCTATGATTTTAGGAGCTTTTATCTGAATATATTTGATGTTTTCAAGTTGGTATACAAAACTAAGAATTTAAGCTTTCTTAGTTTTCTTTTCAATTTTCCTTTCAAACAATTTGCTTCAACCGATAACATAGAAAATATTTTTAAGAAGGCTCAAATTAATAAGAAAGAAATAGACTTATTGACTATAGACCTTGATTCTTCAGACTATTACATAGCTAAAAAGATTCTTGAGCTTGGGTACCTCCCCAAATTGTTTATTGTTGAATATAACCCTTCTTATGGTCTACAAAAAAATTGTACTTATCCAAATGATGCTGATTTTAGTCCATCCAATCCAAGAATCTATGGTGCAAGTTACAAGGCTATGAATAACTTGTTTGAGAGTTTTGGGTATAGTCTGTGTTTTGTTTCAGGATTTTGTAATCTTTTTTATATAAGAAAAGAATTTTCAAATTTTTTTTGCGAGCCTGACATAAATAAAGAGTTCACTGATACTCCTGAAAAAATTAATGATTACATAAACAAATTTTGCCAAAAAGATTTTGTTCCAAGCTGGTTGAGTGCAGAAGAATTAGTTGAAGCTGATTTAGAAGACTTAGACTTCTTAGATATTGGTTAATTGGGATTTTAGTAAAGACTAAATCAATGTACATTTACTTTGAAAAACTGAGCATTTTTAGATTGTTTTTTTTCTTGGCTAGAAGGAAACATAAAAATATACCTGTTCGCTTCATCTACTATTTTGATTCAAGTCTATCAGGTAATTTCTTATCTTTAACTATTCAGAGACTTACCAACATTAAGATCATCAGACTTAACTTCAAAATGAAAGATGTAAGAGATCAAAATGATGAACTTATCAGATTAAGAATTTGTAGAGAAGATATAAAAACATTTAGTAAATTCCTACATCTTGATCCCCTTTTTAAAAAAGAGATCAATGACCCTGAGTCTTCTGATAGGTATAAGAGTTATATTTTTAAAGGAATAATTGAAGGAGAGATATCTATAAAAAACTCAATCTATAGATCTTTGTATCTTATTCAAGTTGTTTCTTGGCATATGAAATCAAGAAAAATATACCAAAGTGATTTTTGCACAGAAAAAAGACCTTGGCATAATCATCTAGATAAACTTTCATTAAAGCAAAATATAAATCTGGTTGCTTATAGATCAAGCATCTTTGAATTTACATATTTCCTTGTCTCCCATTTGAGATTGAAGAATTTTCCAAAGCTTCATTTATTTCTCAAAGATCTTAAATATAGAAGATTTTCAAAAGATTTTATTAGTCAAGAGAACACTCTTTATCTAGAGGGAAGAGGAAACTTGAATTTTCAAAAAAATGCAAATAATTCTGATTTTTTTTGGGAGATTCAATCTAATTTTAAAAGATCTAGAATCATATACAGATATTCCTCGCAAAAAGAAAAAATTACACTAGAAAAGAATGGAGTTGGCGCCATTTCTGGGAGCTGTTCAATAAAAGACATAATTAAAGTTCGCAAAATTAATAACCTTCCTAAACAAGATTGGGTTTCAACGGAGAGCTTGCAATTAAAAGCTCTTTCAAATGAATTTAATAATCAGTTCAATTACTGGAAATCTCTTTTTCTTAAGCACAATACAAAAGTTTTTTTTTCGTGGTACAAATTTAACAAGGACCACATGGCAGTATCTGAGGCTATAAGGGATTTAGGAGGTATTTCTATACTTTGGCAAATTGCCTTAAATTCTATACAAGATAAGTTATGTATGACTGATGCAGATATATTATTTTCTTATTCTTCACATTGCGCTGCAATAGATAAAAAAATAGGGAGTAAATTTAAATATAACTTATTAAGTGGATACCCTAATGACTATGCATTCAATCTTTCAAATGATTTTTCATCCAAATTAAAAGCTACTCTTATTAGAAATGGAGCAAAATTAATTGTTTGCGTGCTTGATGAAAATTCACTGGACGACGATCGATGGCATACGGGCCATGAACTTCAGAAAGAAAATTACAGTTTCATGCTTGAAGAAGTTCTCAGCAATCCCTCGCTAGGAGTAATTTTCAAGCCAAAACAACCGATTGATTTAAGAAGAAGGCTTGGAAATAGAATCTCAAGTCTTATTGATAAGGCAAAAAAAACGGGCAGATGCTTTGTTTTTGAAGAAAAAATAGGCCATAACGTTCTCGCTACGCCTGTAATTGCTGCTAAAGCTGCAGACTTATGCATCCACGGGCATCTATGCGCTGGAACCGCAGCAGTTGAAACAGCTCTATCTGGCGTACCAACAATTTTGGTTGATAGAGAAAATTCTCCTGTCAGCATTTTAAAGAAATTACCAGAAGGTAAAATAATATTCAGAAAGTGGCCTGAAGTAATTCAAGCTTTGAAATATAATATTGAAGAATTTAAAAAAAATAATCTCTATGGATGGGAAGAAATACTTAATGAATTAGATCCCTTCAGAGATGGCCTTGGTGCCCTAAGAATTGGAAATTTTGTTGAATCAATCTTTGAGGAATTTAATAAAGGACATGATAGAGATAACGCCATGGAATTAGCTGCAGAGAAGTATGCAGATATATGGGGAGAAGATAAAGTTATTATAAATAATTAGGTTTATGGAAATGCTCATTATATTTTTTGCAAGCAATATGATTTATGAAAACTTCTTTCAAAAACTATATTGGTAATCTTATTTACTAGATTTTTAATTTTTTTATATGTATTCAAAGCACTTTGACAAAAAAACAAAAAAAAATGAATCTAAATTGCACTCTTTTTTATTATGAAAACACACAAAACAGTGGCCTTGCTTCCTATGAAGCAAAATAGCGAAAGGATTAAAAGTAAAAACTTCAAGGAATTTGCTGGAAAACCACTCTTTCTTTGGATGCTTGAAACGCTTTTAAATGTACCTTCAATAGAAAAAATCGTAATAAACACTGATGCAATAGAAACTTTAAAAAACAATAAAATACTGCCAACTGACAGAATTATAATTAGAGAGAGAAAGGATCATTTATTGGGGGATGATATAAGCATGAACCTCATTATTAAAGACGATATAGATTTTATTGATTCAAATAATTATTTAATGACTCATACAACTAATCCACTTTTGAGTTCCTCTACTATAACAAATTCTTTGAAAATTTTTGAAAATCAGAAATCACATGATTCACTTTTCTCAGTAAACAAGTTTCAATCAAGATTTTATGATTCTGAAAAAAAACCTGTTAATCATGATCCAACTAATTTACTTAAAACTCAGGATCTGCCTTTGTGGTTTGAAGAAAATTCTTGCCTTTATATTTTTTCTAAAAAAAGTTTTGATAAAACTAATTCAAGAATTGGTGCGCATCCTTACTTGTTCACTTTGCCAAAATATGAATCAATAGATATTGATGATAGCGAGGATTGGGAAATTGCAGAATCCCTAATGCTAGGGAGGAACAATATCCTTAAATAATAATAAAAATCAAAATCTTTTTTTTGATTTGCCCTAAGTTAATAGTGATAAGACAAAAAATTTTAAAAATTGAATAAAAAAATGAAGAATAATAAATTGATATTTCTTCTAGGAATCAAGTCAAGGAGAACATAATAGAATTTAAATATTAGAAAGATGAGGGTTATTGCATTTATTCCAGCAAGGATGGGAGCTTCTCGCTTCCCAGGAAAACCTATGGCAAAAATAAACAATATACCAATGATTGGGCATTGTTATTTTAGAACTAATAGTTGTAAAGATTTAGATGATACTTATGTCGCTACATGCGATAAAGAAATTTTTGACTATATAAAATCTATTGGCGGAAAAGCTGTTATGACCTCAAAAAAGCATGAAAGAGCCTCTGATAGAATTGCTGAAGCTATGAAAATAGTTGAAAAAGAAACTTCTTCCCTCATTGATCTTCCTGTTATGGTTCAAGGCGATGAACCTTTGGTTACGCCAGAAATGATTACAGAAGCAATAACTCCATTTTTCAGCAATAAAAAAATTAAGGTCGTGAATTTAGTATCTGAAATTGAAAATTATGATGATTTTCTTGATCCAAATGAAATAAAAGTGGTTTTGGATAAAAATAATTATGCTCTTTACTTTTCACGTTCTCCAATACCATTTAATAAATTTGGAGATAAAAATTTTAAAAAGTTAAAACAAGTTTGTGTGATTCCTTTTAAAAGAAATTTTCTTCTTAAATTCAATAGTTTGCCTCAGACAGAATTAGAGAAATTAGAATCTGTAGACATGATGAGAGTTTTAGAAAACGGAGAAAAGGTATTGATGGTTCCTACATCAGCGAAATCATTTAGTGTAGATACAGAGCAAGATAGGATAAAAGTAGAGAAGATCATGAAAAAAGAAAAAAATAAGTATTTTTAATAATGCGAAATATACTTAATAAAATAATTCTAAATATTCTTACTTTATCTTTGATATTAGCTAGGAAACAACAAAAACTAACATCAATTTTTTTTAGACTAAGGAAGATCATATCTTCATTAGAGGATCAATATTCCTCCTTCAAAATCGAAGGAACCTATCTTACGAATAAAGTTTATAACCTTCATTCATTCCAGATTAATTTAGCCTTAGACGCTCTTTCATCTTTGGAGCAAGAGAAAGAAAGAATTCTTGTTGATATCGGAGATTCTTCGGGGACTCACATAACCTATTTAGAAAATATGTTAGATAATATCAAAGCTTTTTCCGTCAATATGGATTCAGAAGCAGTCACAAGAATCAGGACTAAGGGATTGAAAGCTATCCATTCTTCAGCAGAAGAAGTTCACAAGCATCCCGGAATAAATAGAAATGTAGATACCTTTTTATGCTTTGAAACTCTAGAACACCTAGAAGATCCTATAAATTTTTTAAGAAATCTATATGAAAAGAGCGAATGTAAAAAATTGGTTATAACCGTTCCTTACTTGTTAAAAAGTAGGGTCGGTTTGCACCAAATCAGAAACTGGGGAAAGGGAATGCCTTTTAATCCGGAGACTACACATATTTTTGAATTATCCCCAGATGATTGGAAATTAATCTTCAATTTTTCAGGATGGAAAGTAAAAAAAGAAAAAGTTTACCTTCAGTATCCAAACTGGCCACTCATATCTTTTTTAAAATATTTATGGAGATATAAAGATTTTGAAGGATTTTATGGAGTAGTTCTAGAAAAAAACCCTAAATACATAAAAGAATATGACAGATTTAATTAAAAAAATTACCGTAAAAAAAATTAAGGAAAAATTAAAGAAATCTATTCCATCTATTGGTACATGGGTGCAAATTCCCAACGAAATATCAGCTGAAATTTTATCTAAAGCTCAAAATATTGATTGGGTGTGTATTGATTTGGAGCATAGTTCAATATCTTATGAAAAATGTGAATCTTTGATTAGAGCAATTGATTCTGGGGGATCAATTCCATTTGTTAGATTAACCTCAATCAATCCAGATCAAATTAAACGAGTCTTAGACTCAGGCGCTAGAGGAATTATTGTACCAATGGTCAATACTTTGGAAGATGTCAAAAAAGCTTTCAATGCAATGCACTATCCTCCTGAGGGAACAAGAGGTGTTGGTCTAGCAAGAGCTCAAGAGTGGGGGAATAAATTTGAAAAATATATCAAAAACGAAAAGGATAATCTGTTGGTTGTTCAGATAGAAAACATTGAAGCTATCAAAAACTTAGATATGATTTTTAGTTCCAATTTAGTGGACTCCTACATAGTAGGTCCTTATGATTTAAGTGCATCGATGGGTATTCATGGAGACTTTACTAATCCTATGTTTAAAAGAGCTCTCAAAGAAATTTCAATTAAGGCTAAACAATATAATGTGCCAAAAGGTTTCCATCTTGTTAATCCAGAGATTAAAGAATTAAAAAAATTATTGAAGGATAACTATACATTTATAGCTTACTCGATTGATACTGTAATTTTAACTGAAAAAATTAAATTTGATGTTAAATAAAAATTCTTCAATTGCTGTTACTTCAAGGTCATTCTCAAGAAATGAAGAACTCAAAAGAAAACTAAAATCACATTTTTCTAACGTAAAATTCAATGATTCAGGCGCTAATTTCAGTGATGATGATCTTGTTAAGTTCCTCCAAAATTGTGAAGGAGCTATAGTCAGTGAAGATAATTTAAATAGAGAGGTGATTGAGCAACTTCCTAATTTAAAAGTAGTAAGTAAATTTGGAGTAGGTACAGATACTATAGATATGAAATATCTAAAGAAGAAAAAGATAAAATTTCATTGGAAGCCCGGACTAAATTCAACTTCTGTTGCTGAACTTACAATTGGGTTCTTAATTTTAACCCTAAGAGGCGCTATCACCGCCAACAGAAAAATGTTGAAAGGAGATTGGGTAAAACCTACTTTTTCGAAAGAATTATCTGAAATAAAGCTTGGACTTATTGGTTATGGTAATGTGGGAAAAAAAATAGCAGATTTCTTACAAGTATATAAAACAAAGATTCTAGTTAATGATCCTTATCTTAAAAAGGACTCAATCCTTCCTAAAAACATATCAAGAGTAACTTTCAAAAAAATTTTGAAGGATTCAGATGTCATTTCCTTGCATTTGCCACTCAATTCAAAAACTAAAAACTTAATTAAAAAAGAAGAAATCGACTATATGAAAAAGGGAGCAATTTTATTGAATCTTTCTAGGGGTGGAATTGTAGAAGAAAACGCTTTAATTGATGCACTTAAGAAAAAAAAATTAGCTGCCGCAGCTTTTGATGTTTTTGACAAGGAACCTAAGTTCAATAAGAAATTAGTAAATTTAGACAATTTTTTTTCTACTCCCCATATAGCTGGAACTTCTTCATCTTCTACTTTAAAGTTAGGTATATCGGCAATAGAGGGCCTAGCTTTAAATTCTAAAAATGGTTAAAAAGAGAGTTTTGGTGACTGGTGGGAGTGGGTTCCTTGGGAGTCATACTGCTGATCAGTTATCAAAGCAAGGATTCGAAGTTGTATTATTTGATAATAAACCTTCAAAATGGAAGAGCCTAGATCAAGAAATGGTAATAGGCGACATAACTAATTTTGAAGATTGCAAAAAGGCTTGTGAAGGTGTTAATTATGTTTTTCACTATGCAGGTATTGCTGACATTAATGAGTCAAAAAAAGATCCATTAAATACTATTCAATTGAACATCATAGGTACTTCGAATTTATTAAAGGCCTCTGTTTCCTCAAAAGTTGAAAGATTTGTTTTTGCATCAACGATGTATGTCTATAGTCCATATGGTTCATTTTATCGTGCAACTAAACAATCATCTGAATCAATTATTGAAGTATTCTCAGAAGAATTTAACTTGGACTATACCTTTCTGAGGTATGGATCACTCTATGGTCCTAGGTCTCAATCATGGAATGGTTTGAGAGGGTACATTAGTCAAATTATTAATAATGGCGAAATAGAATATAGGGGTACCGGAGAGGAAATCAGAGAATATCTTCATGTTGAAGATGCGGCAAAGTTAAGTGTAAAAATTCTTGAAAATAAATATAAAAACAAAGCAATCACTTTGACTGGACATCAAAAATTATCTTCAAATGAAATGATAAATTTACTTTTTGAGATATCCGGAAAAAAGAAAAAAATCAATTATAAGAGAAATAATAAAAACTCAGATCATTATGTAAATACGCCTTATAGATTCTCTCCTAAAGCAGCAGTAAAAATAATCCCTGATGAATTTCGTGATTTCGGTGAAGGTATCATCGAAGTTATGGATGAAATATCTTCTACAAAAAAATAAGTTTTTTTGAAACAATATCATAAAATAAAAGTTTTAAAATTAAAGCATCTATTAAAAAAAAATCTTTTTATTTTTGATTTTGACGGAGTAATTTGTAACTCTGTAAACATTAAAACAGATGCATTTTTTGATCTTTATTCAACGTTCGGCCCTAAAATTGCTGATCAAGTTAAATCTCATCATATAGAAAATGGTGGTATGTCTAGGTATGAAAAAATTTCTTTATATCATAAAGAATTCCTTAATGTTTCACCTTCTGCAGAAGATATAAATGAATTTGCAAATAATTTCTCTGAATTAGTTTTTAAAAAGGTGGTCTCGGCTGAATTAGTTGATGGTGTGTTAAGCTTCCTAGATTTGCTGAGGAATAATGGGAAAATCTGCGCAATAAATAGTGCTACACCTGAATATGAGATCAGAAAGATTATTAAAGAAAAAGATTTAGATAAATATTTTTTTAAAGTTTTTGGATCTCCAAATACAAAAAGTGAGAATTTAATCAAAATCATTAACTCCACAGATTTTAATAAAGAAGAAACTATATTTTTTGGAGATGCTGTTAATGATCTTCATGCTGCTTTGAAGGAAAAAGTTGATTTCATTGGAGTTGGAGAAGAAATTATAACTAATGAACAGTTTAGGAAGTCAGATTACTTTCACATAAGAGATTTTAAAATTCTTTTCAAAGAATAATGTCAGTTTTAGATTTAAGAGACTCAAATGACCTAAGTAACAAAAAATCATCCTTATTTTATGAAACTGCTCTTTCAAGCAGGGAAGAATTTAATAATTTTATATCAGGTTTTAATCTCAAAAATAAATCTAATTTAGACTGGTGGTCAGAAAATACTTCTAGCAGAAATACCTATGCAAGTAAGCTTTTCTATAATTTTTGCTGCATCAAGTTTGTAAATGAACTTTTTAAGAATAGAAGTATTGATATCGATGAGATTATTGTTGATTCAACTGCATTAAAAAATATTTTAGAAAAATTAATTAAAAAAAAATTTTCAAGCAGCATAAAGGTTTCTTTGAAAAAAAAATGGAGTGTTCAAGCAAAATTATCATTTAAGTTTTTATACTATTCCTATTTCTTTTTTGAAAGAGTTTTAAGAATATTTCTTGCAAGAATCTATTTCAGGAAAATTCATTCATCAATTTCAAACAAATACATATTGGTAGATACTTTTTTAAGTCAAGATTTTATTGAAAAAGATAGATGGTATGGTGATTTTTATGATCTTTTAACAAAAGAGGATAAAAAAGAAATATTGTTTGTTCCTACAATTTTATCATCAAGTTTTCTTTCTACTTTAAAGATCTTCAGACAAATCAGCAAAAGCAATAGAAATTTTCTTGTGAAAGAGAGTTATATTGAAATTAAAGATTTAATTTATGCTTTTTCTCATTTATTTAGACTAAACAAATTAGAAATACCTAGTTACTTAATCGAAGATATTGATATTTGTGATCTGATTCGAGAGGACATATGGTCAAATAGGGATGTTTTTTCTATTTATGAATCGATAATTAATTATAAATTCTTTCTAAATTTATCAAAAACAGATATTAAAATTTCTCTCGCAATTGATTGGTTTGAAGGACATTGCATAGATAAAACTTGGAATTTAGCATTGAAAGATTTTTTTCCGAAAGTGAAAAGAATAGGCTATCAAACATATAGAAGTTTCCCTTTATATCTGTCTGTTTTCCCTATAGAAAGTGAAAAGGAAACGTGCGTTATACCTGATACTATGGCAGTTCAGGGCGAGGCTTGTAGAAAAGATGTAAAAATTTTTTTGCCTGATTTAAATACTATTTCTGTGCCCGCATTTAGGAGTAAAAATATTTGGAACAATCATCCAAAAAATGGAGATATTTCCAGTAACATCTTAGTTTCTCTGCCCCTAAATCAAAATACATCATTGAAAATTTTAGATATTATTTTTTCATTAACTGATGAAATTAAAGTTTCCAGAAACAACTTTTTATTCTCAATTAAACCCCATCCACAAAATAATATAGAAAAATTATTAGATAAAATTAAGATTAAAATTCCTGAAAATATTCTCTTCCTAGATAACAATGAAAATTTTTATAAATTGTTAGAAAAATCCACATTATTGATCACTGAAGCATCAGCAACTTGTTTAGAATCATTAGCTTCTGGAGTTCCCGTAATTGTAATTAAAAATAAAAATGGATTTTTTTATGATCCAATTCCTTCAGATACTCCCGAAATTATGTATAGAATTTGTTCAGATAAACTTGATCTTCTAAATTCAATAAATTACTACTGCGATCTTTCCTTATCGGACAAAAATAAGTTGATGAAAATAGGAGAGTTGATTAAAAAAAATTATTTTGAACCAATCTCTGAATTTGGCATTAAAAAGTTTATTAATAAAGTAGAATAGTTTTTATTGAACCTAGAGAGTTTTATAATAAACATTCTCAAATTTTACATTCAACTAAGGACTTTTTAATAAAGTGAATTATCTAGACAAATCATATGAAGGAAAAAAGGTCCTTATAACAGGACATACTGGCTTTAAAGGTAGTTGGTTAAGTTTGTGGTTAAAAAATGTTGGGGCGGATGTTTTGGGGATATCAGACGAAGTTCCAACAGTGCCATCCAACTTTGAAGCTTCAAATTTATCAAATTTAATAACCGATATAAGATTTAAATTACCAAATACCAAAGAGGTGAAAAAAGTAATCAATAAATTTGAACCAGATTTTATTTTCCATTTAGCTGCACAGGCACTAGTCAAGGACTCATTTAAAAGTCCTTTACTCACCATGACATCTAATGCTCTTGGATCAGCTTCTATTTTAGAGGCCCTAATTGATTATAAAAAATCTGTTTCAGTTGTAATGATTACTAGTGACAAGGTTTACAATAATTTAGAGTGGCAATGGGGCTATAAGGAAACTGATGAAATAGGAGGAAAAGATCCTTACAGTGCATCAAAGGGAATGGCAGAACTGGCAATTAAATCTATGGTGAATTCCTTTTTTTCAATGAAAGACTCTGGTGTAAGGATTGCAATTGCAAGAGCAGGAAATGTTATAGGGGGAGGTGATTGGGCAAAGGATAGGATAGTTCCAGATACTATTCGATCTGCTTCTAAAGACAAAAGTGTTGGGATTAGAAGCCTCTCATCAACAAGGCCTTGGCAACATGTTCTAGAACCGATCAGTGGATATCTTCTTCTAGGATCTGAATTATCTAATTATGCTATTGATAATGGAGAGGCATACAATTTTGGGCCTAATTCTGATAATAATTTTTCTGTCAAAGATCTCCTATGTGAAATGTCAAAAAATTGGGACAAAATCTCTTGGCATGAAGTTGAATCTGATGACTTCAAAGAAGCAAGATTGCTGAAATTGAATATAGATAAAGCAATGATGGATTTACAATGGAAACCAACCCTTAGCTTCGCAGCAACGGCGAAACTAACTGTAGATTGGTATAAGGAGTACTACTCTCAAAAGAGTAAGGATATGAGTTATTTTTCAATGAATCAGATTAATGAATTTATAAGAGCTATAAGAAACATATATTAGTAAAATTATAAAATGAACTCATTAGAACCAAGATTATTTATTGAAAAAAAAATATCTGTTGATAAAGGAGATGTGGTCCAGCTAATCAAGAAAAATAGTGAAAGTTTCGATGGCTTTGGCGAACTTTATATTTCAAAAGTAAATCCTCTAATGATTAAAGCATGGAAAATCCACTTAAGAGCTACGTGTAATCTCACTGTTCCAAAAGGCACTGTTAAATTTGTAATCCAATCAAAGAATAAAAAAAAATTTTGGGAATTTATAGTTTCAGACAAAAATTATTGTAGGCTTTCAATTCCTCCAGGTTACTGGTTTGGCTTTAAAAATCTTGAAAAAGATGAATCTCTAGTTCTTAATCTCTTGAGTTTACTTCATGATCCAGATGAACAAGAATCTTTAAACGAAAAAGACATTAATTACGATTGGAGATAAAAGAATGAAAACTGTGATTTTAGCAGGAGGATATGGTACGAGACTTAGTGAATATACTGAAGAGATTCCTAAGCCTATGGTGAAAATAGGAGATAAGCCAATTCTTTGGCATGTGATGTCATGTTATGCGAATTATGGATATAAAGATTTTATTGTGGCTTTGGGTTACAAAGGAGAGAAGATTAAGGAATATTTTTTAAATTATAAAATTTTGTCTGATGATTTCACAATTAATTTAGCTACTGGTCAAGTAACCAATATCACTAATAATAATGACAAAGATTGGAAAATAACTCTTGTAGATACTGGAGTGAGTTCTATGACGGGAGGAAGAATTAAACGTTTAAAAAGTTATTTAGGAGATGAAGATTTTATGATGACTTATGGAGATGGTCTTGCAAATGTAAATATAGATAAGCTTTTAGAAACCCACAGCAATAATAAATCTCTAGTTACTTTGTCAGCAGTTAGACCGCCAGCTAGATTTGGAAATTTAGAGACAAGCAAGGAAGGTTTAGTAAAGTCTTTCACTGAAAAATCTCAACTTAAGACAGGTTTTATTAATGGAGGCTTTTTTGTAATGAATCCTAAGTTTATTGATTACATTGAAGATGATAATACAGTCTTAGAAGGTAAACCTCTTGAACTTGCAGCCAATAAAGAGGAAGTGAGTTTTTATAAGCATGAAGATTTTTGGCAGTGTATGGATACTAAAAGAGATAAGGACTATCTTGAAAGTCTAATTTCTGATAATGAATTCCCTTGGTTAAAAAAATAAAAATGAAAAAGATTTTAGTATTAGGAGGGACAGGATTTATTGGATCTCACTTCATTAATTCTATATCTAAGGAGGAGATCGAAATTTTTTGTTTGGGAAAAAAAGCAATAAAAAAAAATAAAAATCCAAACATTAATATCGTTAATTTGGATATATCTCATGAGAAAAAAATAAAAAATAGTCTTCCAAGAGATTTTACTCATGTCCTAAATTTATCAGGGTACATAGATCATTCAAACTTTTATGCAAATGGAAGAAGAATCATTAATGAACATTTCATAGGGCTTATGAACATAATTTCTCATATCGATAAATCAAAATTGATCTCCTTCGTGAATATAGGTTCCAGTGATCAGTATTGGAGTAAGGTCTCCCCTATGAAGGAATCTTATAATTCTAAGTCTTTTAGTTGTTATTCGTTAGCGAAAAATTTTTCGGAAGATTTTTTGAAATACATGCATAAGTTTGAGGACTTCCCATCAATAAATGTAAGACTTTTTTTGGTTTACGGCCCCAATCAAAAAGATGATAGATTTCTTCCTCATGTAATAAAGAAATGTCTGAATAAGGAGTCTTTTAATGTTTCTCCAGGAAATCAACTAAGAGACTTTTGTTTTATTGATGATGTCATTGATGCTCTCAGGTTATGCTTAGATAACAAAAAAGCCATCGGACAAACGATTAATATTGCTTCTGGAAATCCTATTTCTATAAAGGAAGTTGTAAAGAAGGTTGTAAAAATATCACGGGGAGGTAAGCCTATTTTTGGTGGATTAAATTATAGAGAAAATGAGCAAATGTCCCTATTTGCTGATAATAGAAAAGCAAATTCAATTTTGGGTTGGAAGCCTAAAGTTTCTTTAGATGAGGGGCTGAAAAAGACAGTAGATTTTTTCTCATGAATCAAAGCCCTAAAGTTTCAATTATTATGAATTGTCATAACTCTGAAACATATTTAAAAGAGGCTATTAATTCTATTTATAGTCAAACTTATACAGATTGGGAGATAATCTTTTGGGATAACAATTCTTCGGATAAAAGTTCTGAAATTGCTAAGTCATATGATGACAAAATTAGATACTTTCGCGGAAATAAAACCATTCCTCTTGGCGAGGCAAGATTTTTAGCAACACAGAAATGTGAAGGTAAATACTTAGCTTTTCTAGATTGTGATGATATTTGGTATGAGGATAAATTAACACGTCAGTTAGAGCTATTTAGAAAAGAAGGCCCTATTGGATTCGTATACGGAAAAGCAAATATAATAAAAGAAGAAAGAATTTCAGATGATGTTTTAGGATATAACAGGCATTTACCGGAAGGAAATATTTTCAATGAATTGTTAAAAGAGGATTTTATACCTTTTCCATCAGCATTAATCGATTTAAAAAAGTTTTGGAGTGTAGGAGGATTTCCAAAACACTTTTATCATGCTCCTGATTATTGGATATTTCTTCATCTTGCAAAAAAATTTAAAGTTTATGCGCTTCAAGAACCATGTTGTGCTTATAGGATCCATCAGAGTAATTTGAGCCACTCACAAAAGATTTTGTGCTCAAAAGAAAGTATAGAGGTAGTAAAAAAATTTTTGCCTGATAAAAATGCTTACTTAGGACTTGAAAATCATAAAGTTACTTTGGCAATAAGTTATTTTAGAACAAAAAATTTTTTTAAATTTATTCTTTTTATACCAAAAGTTTCATTACGTATCTTATTTCTAAGGATTTTAAATAAATTTTATTTTTCTTTCTTTAATCACTTTTTTGCTAGTAACAAAATCTATAAATGAATTTTTCTGAACCATATAAAGAAAAAAAAAATTTTGGCTTTATAGAAAAGCTTTTTATATGGTCAATTGTATTTGAACCACTTTTATTATTTGTGATTTTCTCTCAAAACCAAGTAGGTATTAGTGGGAACGTGAGCAGAATTTTGCAACTTCTTGTAATTTTTCTTCTCTTTCTTAAATTCCTTACAACTCCTTTGAATGAAGTTAAACTTTTTAATCCCCTTCATAAAAATTATTTTTGGTACTTTTTCTACACTATATTTCTCTTAGTGTCTTATTTATTTGGTTATTTTATGGGATATTTCTATCAAGTTGATATAAGTATAAATAATAGCGCATCTTTTTTTTCATCCTTTATAAATAGTCCTTCAGTGAGACCATTCCTCGAGTATCTTATCTCTATTTATCAGTTTATTTATTTTTCCGTATTGCCCCTATTCTTATTGAGGAGCAAAAAAGCAATCGACTATATATTTTATGCCATTTTGGCATTCATATTTTTATCATTAATAATTGGATTTATTGATTATTTATTAGTTGTTTTTTTTCAAATAGAGTTCTTACCAAGACATTTTAGTGATATGAGACATGTTGGGAGCAGATTTCATGCCATGGCAGGAGAACCAAGAGATGCGGCCGTTTACCTATCTTTCTGTTTCGCCTTTTTTGTTCTTTATAATGAGTGGAATAATGCAAAGAAAATTTCTTATTCATGGTTCATAGCAGCTCTTATAGCCTTAATTCTTACCCAATCTTTTTCTGGTTACTTAGGAATCCTATTAGGTACTTCACTTATATTGATTTATATGCTTCCTTACATGAGTATAAGACAAATATTTTTTTTACTCTTTACTTTATTATTTTTAACCTCAATTTTTATTTATTTTATTTCTCAATCCGAGAGAATAATGCTTTATTTAACTGCTCTTCCTATAGCAATTGAAGCAATTGAAAGAGGCCAAGATTTACCGTATGCAATTGAAGTTCAAATATCAAATTTCTTTCCAGTATGGTTGAGATTTCAAGAAGTTATGGAATTCAATATTTTGCCGACATTGATTGGAACAGGATTTGGATCATCAGCAGTTGCAAATGCTGAAGTAATGGATCCTTCAGGAGTCTTAAATCCTAATGCAAATATAATAAGAATTTTATTTGATAGTGGATTATTAGGTCTGCTTTTTTACATGGTTGCTTTTTTGTATCCAATAATCAGATCTAGGAAAACGTTCATCAATAAAAACTTTCTAGTTATTACTTATCTCTTTTTAATAGGAGCTACTTTGGCGCATAGAAGTGCTTTGATTTATATTTATCTAGGCCTTTTTTTGGTAACAGTTAATTATCGAATAAAAAATAGACATGCTTCTTAATAAACAGACTATAGGTATTGATGCTATAAATATTCGACAAGGTGGAGGAATTACACATCTAAAAGAAATTTTAGCAAGAGCCGATCCAGATGAAGATAATTTTCAAAGAGTTGTAATTTGGGGAGGAAAGAAATTACTTTCTAGTCTAGAAGATAAAGAATGGCTTATAAAAGAGGAAATAAATGCTAAGAATTTTTTTTCTAGAACATTCTGGCAGATATTTAAACTTTCAAAGGCTCTTAAGAAAAAAAAATGTGATCTTCTTTTTGTGCCTGGAGGATCTTTTACGACAAAATTCAAGCCAACTGTGATTTTAAATAATAATTTACTGCCTTTTGAATTAAAAGAAAGTCTTTGGTATGGATTCTCAGTAATAACTCTAAAATATCTTCTGTTAAGCTTATCGCAAAAATCATCCTTCAAAAGATCAGATGGAATTATATTCTTATCAAATTACGCAAAAAGAATTGTGCAAAATAAAATTAACCACAGGAATACGGTAGTAATTAATCATGGAATTAATGAGAGATTTTTTTTTAGAAGAAAGATTAAAGAATTTCGTCAGGAGGATGAAATAAGAATAATTAATGTTTCAGCAATTGAACCTTACAAAGATCAGAAGAAAATAGTAAAAGCCATAGATATATTAAATAAAGAGGGCTTTAAGTTAAAACTTTTTATTTATGGTGATGGGCACTCTCCTACTAAAAAAAAATTAATTAAATATATTAATAAATGTGACGAAACAAAAAATACTTTTTTTTTAGAAGGTTCAATAAATTATTCAAAATTAGAAGAGGTCTACAAAAAGGCTGATATAAAAATATTCACTTCACATTGTGAGTCTTTTGGTCAAACTTTAACCGAATCAATGGCATCTTCTCTTCCTATTATAAGTTCTGATAAAGGGCCTATGCGTGAACTTCTTGGAGAAGATAATGGAATATTTTTTGATCTAAATAACGTTGATGCGTTGGTCGACTCTTTAAAAAAAATTATAAAATCTTTTGAACTTAGAGATTCTTTATCCACTAAAGCATATAATATGTCGAAAAATTACTCCTGGGAGAAGACGACAAGAGAAACCTTTTCTTTTTTCAGAAGTGTTTATGAAAATCATGAAAGATATTTTCAAAAATAAAAAACTTTTAATTACTGGAGGCACAGGTTCTTTTGGTAACGCTGTTCTAGAAAAATTTATTCATTCAAATGTTAAAGAAATAACAATTTTTTCGAGAGATGAAAAAAAACAAGACGATCTTAGAAGAAAACATAATTCATCCAAGATTAAATTTTATATTGGAGACATAAGGGACAAGGAAAGTCTAATAAGTGTTACAAGAGGAATAGATTTTATCTTTCATGCTGCAGCTTTGAAACAAGTTCCTTCTTGTGAGTTTTTTCCTATGGAAGCAGTTAAAACCAATGTAATTGGAACTGAAAACTTATTAGAGGCTGCAATACTGAATAATGTCAAAAAAGTAATTTGCTTAAGTACAGATAAAGCAGTCTATCCAATTAATGCCATGGGTATTTCAAAAGGTATGATGGAAAAAGTTTTAGTATCTAAATCAAGAAATTCTAATAAAACCTTAATTATAGGTACAAGATATGGAAATGTTCTAGCCTCAAGAGGATCTGTTGTCCCTTTGTTTGATGAGCAAATAAATAAAAAAATTCCAATAACAATTACAGATCCAAAAATGACAAGATTCATAATGTCTCTGGAGGACGCAGTTGAATTAGTTTTATATGCTTTTGAGAATGGCAAAGGGGGAGATATTTTCGTTCAAAAAGCCCCCGCATCAACCATTCTTGATTTATGTAACTCAATAAAAAGATTGAAAGGAGAGGTTGATTATAAAGTTAAAATTATAGGTACTCGGCATGGAGAAAAACTCCATGAAACTCTATGTAGTAGAGAGGAAATGCTTGTTGCAGAAGACCTAGGCAACTATTTTAGAATTCCTTCAGACAATAGAGATTTAAATTATCCTGCTTTCTTTGATAAAGGCGATAAAAGGATATCTCAGATGGAAGACTTCAACTCATCAAATACGAATCAATTAAATGCAGATGAATTAGATAAAATTCTAAAAGAGCAGTACTTTTCTAAAATTTTATAATGTCAAAGTTAAAGTTAGTAACTATTGTCGGTACAAGGCCTGAAATTATAAAGCTAAGCACATTTATAAAATTAGCAGATGAGAATTTTGATCATATATTAGTTCATACAGGGCAAAACTATGATTTCGAGCTAAATCAGGTTTTCTTCGAACAATTATCAATAAGAAAGCCTGACTTTTTTCTTGATATAAGTAAAAATTCTCCCGCAGAGGCGATTTCAGATGTCATAAAAAAATCTGATGAATTATTTGAAACACTTCTTCCCGATGCTTTACTAGTTTATGGAGATACAAACTCTTGCCTCTGTGTTATCTCAGCAAAACGAAGAAAAATACCAATTTTCCATATGGAAGCAGGTAATCGATGTTTTGATAGTAGAGTCCCAGAAGAAATAAATAGAAAAATAGTTGACCATCTTAGTGACATCAATATGCCGCTTACAGAGCATGCTAGAAGATATTTAATTCATGAGGGTTTAAATCAAGATAGGATTTTCAAGATAGGGTCTACTCTCCCTGAAGTCATTCAGAACAACATTCATCAAATTCATAATAGCTCAGTTCTAAAAGATGAATCCCTTAAAAAAGATAAATATTTTCTTATGAGTTTCCATAGAGAAGAAAATGTTGATACAGATAATTTATTTGATCTATTAAATTCAATTGAGGCTATCAGAGACGAATATAAAATCCCAATAATTATTTCAACACATCCAAGAACTAAGAAAAGGTTAGAAGATATAAAATTTAAAGAAGATAAAAATCTAATCAGGTTCATAAAACCTTTCGGTTTTAATGAGTATTTAAACCTACAAATTAACGCTTTATGCGTTATTTCAGATAGTGGAACACTTTCTGAAGAGGCGTCTTTACTAAATTTCAGAGCAATAACTATAAGGAATGCCCATGAAAGGCCTGAAGCAATAGACAATGGAATTTTTATCATGTCTGGATTAAAAAAAGAATCTTTGCTGAATTCTCTTGAAATAATTCTCAAAGAAGAAAGAAAAGAAGAAAACTCAAGAAAAGTTTTAGACTACGAATCTCAAGATACTTCTATGAAAGTAATAAAAATTATCCAATCTTACAAAGACTATGTGAATAGAGTAGTTTGGTATCAACAATAGTTTAGAAAGTTAAAATATTTGATATGAAATATCTATTCTAAAATTTTCTCTAAATATGGAAAAAACAAAAATTTTAGTTTTAGGAGCTAGCGGTATGCTTGGTCATACCTTATTCAAATATCTATCAAGCAAGGATAACCTTGAAGTTTTTGGAACTTTTCGTGATTGTAATGAAGATTTTTTTATGCATTACGAAAAAAAATTTTTATTAAAAAATATTGATGCATCTGATCTCAATTCAATCGAAAAGAATTTATTAGAGATAAAGCCTAAAATAGTCATTAACTGTATTGGCGTAATAAAACAATCTAAAGATCTTGAAAAGTCCAATATGATTTTTCTTAATTCACTTTTTCCGAAAAGTATGTCAGAAATATGCGAGAGACTTAAAATAAGGCTATTATTAATAAGCACAGATTGTGTTTTTTCCGGTAAAAAAGGCTTTTATTCAGAGCTAGATGTTCCAGATTGTAATGATTTGTATGGAATATCAAAGCTCGAGGGTGAAGTTACTGATAAAGAACATGTTATCACTTTAAGGACTTCGATAATTGGTCACGAACTTCGAAATAAAGAAAGCCTTCTTGAATGGTTTTTGAGGCAAAAGAAATCAATAAAAGGGTATGAAAAAGCAATATTTTCAGGTTTTCCAACTGTAGTTTTTGCACAGATAATTTATGATTTTATTATTTTTAATAACAAATTGTCAGGGCTTTTTCATGTTTCATCCAACCCTATTTCTAAGTTTGATTTAATTAAAAAAATTTCTTACAAGTACAAAAAAAATATCAATATCATTAAAGACGATGTAGTAAAAATTGATAGATCTTTAAATTCAAAAAAATTCAAAAGTATGACTGGTTTCATTCCACCTAGTTGGGATGAAATGATTGAATTGATGTTTACTAATAGATGAAAATTTTAATAGTTTCTCAATATTTTTATCCTGAAAATCTTCCAATAAATTTTATTGCAAAACAAATAAAAAAAAGTTTTGGTTTTGTTGAAGTTTTTACTGGCAAACCGAACTATCCACAAGGAAAATTCTATGAAGGCTATGGTTTTTTTTCAAAAATACATGATGAAGTCGATTCAATAAATGTATATAGAATCCCTATAATTCCCAGAAGGATGAAAATAAGATCAATTGGCCTATTTTTAAATTATTTATCTTTCATGATAATTTCATCTTTTTTCATCCCATTTTTACTTAGGCATAAAAAATATGATTTGATAATCGTATACGCCAACTCACCAATAACAAAAGCTATTCCAGCTATAGTTCTTTCTAAAATTAGAAAAATTCCAGTAATTCTTTGGGTGCAAGACTTATGGCCTGAAAGTTTGAATGCAACAGGATATAAGTTACCGAAATTTATAGAAAAATTAGTATTTTATTTTGTTAAATTTATATATAAAAATGTTCAATGCATTGCATGCCAAAGCCGATCGTTTATAGAAAAGATTTCTTCAGACCATAATATAGATTCCTCTAAGTTAGCTTACCTTCCCAATACTATTGATGACATATTTTATAAAAACAATTCTCAGAATTTTCAATTTCAGAATTTTGAACAATCTGAAGGAGATTTTAATATTTTGTTTTCTGGAAATATGGGTGAGGCTCAATCTTTAGAAACTATATTAAATTCAGCTCTTGAATTGAGAAGAAGATCTATTGAAAATATAAAAATAATACTTGCAGGAAATGGCTCTAAATTTGAATTTTGCAAGGATTTTATATCAAAAAACAATCTTACGAATGTAACCCTTCTTGGTCAGGTTTCTCTTGAAAAAATGCCTTCTTTGATTCAAAAATGCAGTGCTCTTTTAATTACATTAAAGGATGAGGAAATTTTCAACCTAACTATTCCAAATAAATTGCAATCTTACCTTGCATCAGGAAAGCCTATTTTAGGCAGCTTGAAAGGAGAAGGGGCAAAAATAATCAGAGAATCAAATTCAGGTGTCGTTTGTGATCCAGAGGATTATAAAAATTTGACAATAAACATGATTAATTTAAGCAATCAAAGCAAAAAAGAATTAGAGCAGTTTAGCGAAAATGGCTTGAAATACTTTCATCAAAACTTCAAGTATGAGGTTTTTGAAAATCGTCTTAAAAAAATAATAGATGAAATATTAGAAAATCATGATAACGGATAAAAAAATTCTTATTACAGGAGCATCTGGTTTTATAGGTTCAAGATTGTTGAAGCTTTTGCAAAGAAAAAATATAAATTTCAGAATCTTAACAAGGAAACACCTAAATAATATTGAAGATCAATATATATTTGATATTGAGAAAGATTCTTTTAATGAAGAAATATTTAGAGGTATTTCTTCTATAATCCATTTAGCTGGATATGCTCATGACACAAGCTATAGCATCAAAGAACAAAAAAGAATAACTGATATAAACAAGAATTTTACAGTTAAATTAGCTAAAGAATCACTAAAATACTCAATAGAAGATTTTACTTTTATAAGTAGTGTAAAAGCCGGCGGAATTTTTAATATTGTCTCTTCTGAAATCATTGCAGAAAAAAATATTTCTAAAGATCATGACTTTTATGGAAAATTAAAAAAAGAAACTGAAGATGATTTATTTAAAACATTGGGAGAATCTTCAACTAGGCTTAAAATAATAAGACCATCCCTTACTTATGGTAAGGGAGTTAAAGGGAATCTATCTATGATAATCAAATTTTTAAAATTAGGTATCCTGCCAGTCTTTCCTGACATAAAAAATAGAAAATCAATGATTCACGTAGATGATCTTTCAAGAGCTATATTATTCTTGCACCTTGAAGAATTGAGGAATGAAGTTTTTATAATTACGGATGGTAAGTTTTATAGCACTAAAGAAATATTTGAATCACTATCATTGGCAAATAATAAACAAATTTTGAAAATTCATATCCCTATGTGGACTTTAAAAATGATTAGATGCTTAAGCCCAAAAATCAAAAGAAGTATTGATAAATTACTTTCTAATGAACCTTACTCCTCTGAAAAAATAGAATCCCTAGGATTCAAGGCAAGGTTCAAACTCCATAATATATATGAAAAAGACTTTTGATTTATTTTTAACAGAATATAATTAAATCTTAACGGTATTCCTTGTGACTAAATATTCCTTCTTAGATAGAAATGTTTCTATCTTTTCTAAAGATTTAATTAAGTATGATGATCAACTTTCAGACTTGATCAAAGGTAGTAATGTCCTTGTCATCGGAGCAGCAGGGACTATTGGACAATCTGTGTTCAAAGAAATTATCTCAAGAAAACCTAAGAAAATTTATGCAGTAGATATCAGTGAAAACAATCTTGTTGAGCTTGTTAGGTCTGTTAGGAGTTCTTATTTAAACATTAAAACAGAAATTAAAACTTTTGCGATTGATGCAGGCTCTTTAGAATTTAAATATTTTCTAAGATCTTATAAACCTTTTGATTATGTATTGAATTTATCTGCTCTCAAGCACGTAAGAAGTGAGAAAGATCCTTTTACATTAATGAGGCTAATAAAGGTAAATATTTTCAACACTTTGAATATTTTAAAAGAATTAGACCCTAAAGCACTTAAGAAATATTTTGTTGTTTCTACTGATAAAGCAACTAACCCAGTCAATATGATGGGAGCTAGTAAAAGAATAATGGAAAAATTACTTTTTCAGGAAAGTGAAAACTTTGAAGTATCTCTTGCAAGATTTGCAAATGTTGCATTCTCTGATGGTTCTTTATTGCATGGCTTTAATCAAAGAATTCAAAAGGAACAACCAATATCAGCTCCAAACGATGTAGAAAGATATTTTATTTCTCAAAAAGAATCAGGTGAATTATGCATGCTCTCAACTTTTTTAGGTTTAAATAGAGATATATTTTTTCCAAAAGTAGAAGGAGAAATCAAATTAGTAAAATTTTCAGACATAGCTGAATCTTACTTAAACACTATGGGTTTTGAACCATTCGAATGCGATTCTGAAGAAGAGGCAATAAAGAGTGCTAAAAAACTCATCTCAATGAAAAAATGGCCTTGCTATTTTTTTAAGTCTGAAACTACTGGTGAAAAAGATTTCGAAGAATTTTTTTCAGTTGATTCTGATTTAGATTTAGATAAATTTGCCACTATAGGAGTCATAAAGAATAAAAGTGAACCTTATGACAAAAATCTTAATAGTTTTTTCAAAAAAATTGATAATCTTTATAAGAATGGTGCTTGGTCAAAAGATGAGCTTGTCGATTGTTTTAATGAGGTTCTAGATGACTTCTCTCATCTCGAAAAGGGTAAAAATTTAGATGAAAAAATGTGATGATAAGATTTATTGATATTATCTTATCACTGTCAAGCATAGTCATTTTGTCACCCCTTTTCTTCATTTTGATTTTAATATTGAAGTTTACTGGAGAAGGAGAAATCTTTTTTTCACAAATTAGAGTAGGAAGATATAGAAAAGAATTTAAACTCTTTAAGTTTGCTACTATGTTAAAAGATAGCCCAAATATGGAATTTGGGACTGTAACAGTAAAAAATGATCCCAGAATACTTCCTATAGGAAGTTTTCTTCGAGATACGAAAATTAATGAACTTCCTCAGTTATTAAATGTTCTTATTGGAGATATGAGTCTCATTGGGCCAAGACCTATGACTGATGAGGGATATAAATCTTTTTCCAATATTCAAAAAAAAGAAATATCAAAGCTTTTACCAGGTCTCTCCGGAGTAGCTTCTATAATTTTAAGGAATGAAGAATCAATTTTAGAACAAGTTAAAAATCCTTTAGATTTTCATAGAAATGTCTTAAATCCATATAAAGCAGATTTAGAGATATGGTTTGGTAGAAAATTATCATTGAGGAATTATCTGATCCTCATTTTTCTAACCTTCATAAAAGTTTTTTTTTCAAGATCCAATTTGATTAACTTAATTTATAAAGATTTACCTCAGCCACCATTAGAGCTTGAAGAATTCTTAAAACTAGCTCAAAAAGTCTGAAATCACATCAATTCTATTATGATTGTTCATGAAGATATCTGAACTAAAAATTTCTCCATTCAAAAATTTTTCTGTAATATTTTTCTTTTCATTTCCTATTGAACATAAAACAATATGTTTAGTTTTCTTCAGGAAGGACAAAGAAAAACTCATTCTATCTTTTGGAGTTTTTGGTGCATTACTTGTTGTGCTAAAGATGTCATTCTTATTTACAGAATTTTCAAAATGTCCAGCTAGATGACCATCTTCTCCTAAGCTAAGAAAACACAAATCAAGAAAAAATTCATTTGTTAGAAATTTTCTGCCGTTTTGATCTATTAAGTCTCCTTCGTGAAAAGTATAAAAATTATTTCTGTTTTTAATGTAATTTGAATTAAAGGAATTTTTAAAAAGGATTGAATTTTTATCTTTTTCTGAACAATTCAGTCTTTCATCAGTTAAAAAAAAATTTTTATTCGATGTATTAGAAAAATTATTTGAAATTTTTTTTGTAATCATCTCCCCAACTCTTCCTGCTGTTAACCCAATATTTTCAGCTTCTAAATGATTCCTCCCATGATCATAAATTTCAATTGCTTTATTTACAGCCTCGATCTTACCGTTTACTTTAATTAATCTCATATTACATATTATGATGAGATATTTCTCGCTCTATGAGAAAATAAAATTTCTTCAAAAATTTATTTAGCCTTATATTTGACATTCAAATGAAAATATTTTTTAGAAAAGCATTTTTCTTTTTTTTTAAAAAAAAAACTTATTTAATTTCGTCTAATTTTGAACTAAAGAATATTTTAAATCTATTAAAAGAAAAGACTATTTTTGGTATAGATACTGAATTTGAATGGAGGAATACTTACTATCCAATTCTTTCAGTTATTCAGATATCCACAAAAGATGAGATAATCCTTATAGATTGTATAAAATGTAAAGACTTATCGGGCTTAGCAAAATTATTAGTTAATCCAAAAAAATTGTTGATTTTTCATTCCTCAAGGAGTGATGCGACAGTTTTATCAAAATGTGCTGGGATAAAATGCAAAAATGTATTTGATTTGCAGATAGCAGAAAATATTCTGAGCAATTCTCCTCAAATTGGCTATGCTTCAATCGTAAAAAAGTATTTTGGACATCATTTAAATAAATCTGAAACTAATTCAAATTGGCTTCATCGGCCGTTAACAGAAAAACAAATAAAATATGCTCAAGATGATGTTTTATTCCTTATTGAAATTTACAAAATACAATCAAAAAGATTAAAAAAATATAATTTACTAGATGAGTGTTTTGAAAGGTCAAGAAAAGAAGCTTCTCTAGGGAATGATGATTTGGTTGTAGCACGCCTAAAAAAATTAAAAAAATTCAATAAACTTGAAAAAAAAATTTTTCTTTGGAGAGAAAATCTTGCAATTGAAAAAAACTTACCACCCTCATATATTTTCAAAGATAAGTCCTTAAAAAGTATTTCAAATTGTATTGTGGAAAAAAAAGACTTTTACTATTTAGACAATCTAATTAAAAATGAAGAATACACCTCAAAACTAATTGAAGAGTTTTTAAATTGATATATCTCATTTGGCTAATATATATAGTTTTATCATTTATTATTTCCTCATTATTTTTAGGATTCTTTGCCAGCAGGATTGCAAAAATCATATCATTTTCTTTATTTATGAGTCTCTTTCTTACTTCATGGTTTATATTTCCTGGCTCAAAAGACGTTGCACCAGGAATATCATTAATTTTTATTGATTTGATAAGTCAGAATGATATAAATTTTTTACGTTTATTAAGGCCTTTTATAATTTTATTTTTTATTAATTTAATATTATCTTCCTTTCTTATAAGAGATTAAAATTTTATCAATTCCATTCTAGAATCATTTAAATTTATAACTCCAATAGCATTAAATCCCTTCATAATACCAGCGCACTCACCTGGATTGAAAATACTTGTTCCATTAATAACCTCATTCCTAAATCTATGTGTATGTCCATGAACAATAATATTTCCAGGTTTATAAAATCTATCCTCGATATCATTTGGATCATGAATAGCAAACAAGAAATTTTCATTAGAGATTCGTATCTCTAATTTATCTCGAAAAAGAAAGTTTTTCTCTTCACATACTTTTATCAAATCCTCTTTTTCACTCTGATCATTATTTCCAAAAACTCCTTTGAGAGGTACATTTAGTGAATCAAAAGCATTTAAGGTTTTTGGGAGACTTATATCCCCAGTGTGAATGACAAAATCTAAATTATGAGAATTAAAAATGTCGCAAATTTTTGCTACATTCTTTAAATTGTTATGAGTATCGCCAGTTAAGCCTATTCTCAAGTTTAGTTTGTTTTTTCTAGAATATGAATTCCACAAGCAGTTCCCAAACCGATAACATGTGTCATTCCAATCTTAGCTCCTTCTACCTGTCTTGCTCCAGCTTCTCCTCTCAAATGAGTGCAAACCTCATAAATATTTGCTATTCCAGTTGCCCCAAGAGGATGACCTTTTGAAAGAAGGCCTCCAGAAACATTCACTGGGACCTTACCGCCAAGTTCAACATGACCTTCATCAATCATTCTTCCAGCTTCTCCATCTTTACAAAGTCCAAGGTTTTCATAATGCAACATCTCAGCAGTTGCAAAACAATCATGCAGTTCTACAAGATTTACATCTTCTGGACCAATGCCTGCTTGTTCGTAAGCATCTTTAGCTGCAAGTCTTGTGCAAGCGTTAACATCAGGCATTACAAGATCTCTATCAGTATATGGATCACTAGCCATGGCTGATGCTCTAACTTTTACAGCTCTTCCCATTCCGAGTTCTTTTGCCTTTTTTTCTGAAACTAACACCGCAGCTGCAGATCCATCAACGTTAACAGAACACATAAGCTTTGTATTTGGATATGAAATCATTTCAGCATTCATTACTTCATCCAATGGAGTTTCAATTTGATACATCGCTTTTGGATTCATGGTTGAATGATGGTGATTCTTTACAGAAATTTTTGCAAATTGTTCAAATGTCGTTCCATATTCTTTAGTATGTTCCATGCCAGCCTCAGCAAACACACAAGGCATAGTTCCTGAACCTAAGAGACCCTCTTTAGGAATACCATCTGCTCCTCCAGCTCCACCAAGGAGGCCTTTTCCCATCTGTTCTACACCTACCGCAAGAACAACATCATACATGCCGGCTTTTATTGACATCCAAGCTTCCCTGAAGGCAGTTGCTCCGGTTGCACATGCATTTGCAACATTTACTACAGGCATTCCTGTTTGACCAATTTCTTGTAGAATCCTCTGACCAACCATTGCATTGGCTTGACCTAAGTTCCCACAATAAAGAGCCTGCATATCTTGTATCCCTAGACCAGCGTCGTCCAATGCCATCAAAGCAGCTTCTGCACCTATATTAGGAACACTTCTGTCTGGAAATCTTCCAAACTTAATCATATCAACACCCATCACATAAACATCACTCATAATTTCACCTCTATTAAGCTGGTTCAAAAAAATAGCTCAGATAAGAATTTCCTTCTTTATCTTTTCTGCCTAAAGCATCGCCGTAAGTTATTTTCACTGGCATATTAAATTCTATTTTATCAGGATCAGGATCAATATTAATCAAATTTCCTTTTATTGTTCCTCCACCATCAAGATCTACAATTGCAGAAATGTAAGGGACATCTATTCCAGGAAATGATCTAAAAACAATTGCATAGCTATGCAAAACACCTGTTTCAGATAACTTAATAACTTTCATCTCGTTTCTTGCAAAACATTTGGAACACACAGTTCTTTCGCCTAGATATGTGGAACCACATTTTTTACAACGATAACCTTCTAAGTAAGGATCACCGTCATCGGGAATTCTTAAATAATCTACTACTGGTAATGGCTTTGATTCAGACATCTTTCCCCCAATAAAACTTAACCATGTACAATTATTAAACCATAGCAA
>CEWG01051805.1_pt1 | contig 42654 bp, 41 predicted proteins | sample 361411 | NCBI WGS metagenome assembly CEWG01 (sample SAMEA2622173, study PRJEB7988) | marine metagenome | biome: marine biome (ENVO:00000447); feature: surface water layer (ENVO:00002042); material: "saline water (ENVO:00002010), including plankton (ENVO:xxxxxxxx)" | depth 5 m | reverse complement strand
TTCTCTTCGGTAGGTCCTTGGCTAGAATATGCTGCAATAGAAGAATCTTTGTCAAGAGCACCAACGGTAATAGCGTCCTCAGAGCTACCAGGAGTACCGATAGTTCCTCGACCAGCAGAGTTACCAGCAGCAATAAACAAAGTAATGTCATTGTAAACCATCTCATTAGCCATTCTGTTGACACTGTCCTCTTCTGACGACTGCCACTCAATTATGCCAAAGGCACCGAGAGACATTGATGCAACTCTGATGTTGAATTTGTATCTATTGTCAATCGTCCATTGCATCCCAGCCATCACCACAGCAAAAGAACCAGAACCGCCCGAATCAAGGACCTTGACACCGACTAACTTTGCTTGTGGAGCCATTCCAGGATTATCATAAGTTGGAGCTCCTGTTCCAGCAGTAGTGCCTGCGCAGTGTGAACCATGGCCTTGGTCATCATATGGGAAAACTTCGGTACCATTTGTCAAACTGGGATTGTTTACAGGGTCGTAAAAAGCGATTACTTTAGGGTCATCAGTCGAATTGTCATCGTCTTGGTCGTCAAGACTAGCATGTGCGCCATCAATCCCTGTATCGATAATTGCAACAGTAGTTCCAGAACCATCATATCCAGTTTCTTGCCATGCCGTATCAACCCCATGAAGAACCACTGCATCGCCGTTCTGAATTGACATAACACCGTCTAATTCTAGCATTACGACACCAGGGATTTCAGTGGCTTTTTCCAGCATTGTAACAGGTAATCTGCCGGCGACAGCATCAATACCTGGAAGGTAAAATTGATGCTCAAACGAGACTTCCTGTTCTAAAATTATTACATCATGTTGGTCTGGAGTATGATCGAAATCAACTATAATTGGCAGCGTGCCATCCTCAAGCAAAATCGGGTTGTCGATATGGGTTTCAATCATATCGCCAATTCCATTCTTATTTCTATCAACGGTAGTGTCAATCCACCAAGGTTCTTCTTCGACTTCACTTTTTTCAGAGTTAACCGGGATGATAGTGCCCAATGAAGGCATAAGCATTATCAAAACCATGGCAATAGAAATTAGATTACTCATCTTCCGCAATTCAGCACCATGAATATCCAAACAGTGCTGATTAATCAATGGTTTGATTATTAGTATAGTTGATAACTCAGTCACGCCTGATTGCACAATCTATAGAACAGGCCACTATATCGGATTTTTTTATCACACTAGGATAAGCACCCCAATATGCCTCTCTAGCGTCTTGATTCACCTGCATGCATGCAACCACGTCAGCAGCCCTTTGAGGAAGTGTTTCGCTGCCGTTTAGATGCTTGATAATTGGTTGGATATTGGACAAGTTAACAAGCCCCCATCCGGTTTGGGCACAAGGTAATACTGGAGAAATTGGCATCGTTCCTGAAGTTGGATCCCAACCTAAGTCAGGATACCATGCTGAAAGATTAATTGCCTCTCTGACCTGTGAATTAGAAATTGTCATGTTACTTCCGTTTACTAGGAATCCTCCTCTTTCTGTAGATGCACCAGAACCATAGTCGCTAAATTCCTCGCGTAGATTTTCCAAGACAAAAGAGATTATTCCAGCAGTTCTAGGTGTTGCAAAAGAAGTCCCCGAGGTTTCATGATAACCATCGATATCGTCGTGGTTAGGCAAAACTTGGGTCCAATCAGCTGAAATATCGGGGTATGAACCAGACATGATTTCTTTCTGGTCATCTCCTTCTTCAGCATACCCGGCGATTCCTATAGACCATGGAGGACCAGCGGTAGCATCTTGTAATGCAGGAGAAGGCGAATTGTCTGCTGCACCGGTGTGAAGTTTTTTGTTCTGGGTTACAGCGACTTTAGTTGCATCCTCAATGCCCGGAACAGGTATCGACCCTATCGCTCCAAAAGAAGTGGTAATAACATCGACTAAGGGTTGATTAGCCGCAGCTAATACTGCCTCAGAACTGAATCCTTCTACAAAGAAAATTACTGCATTAGGATTCGCGTCAAGCACCGCACCAGTGACTGCTGAACCGTGACCGTCATTTGGATCGTCTAAAATCAAGATGTTACTGTCTCCATCTGGAGAAGTACCGATTATTTTTGTACCTGGGAAATAAACTATGTCCGTAGCATTTAGTGTATCCCAACACGAGGTCTTATCAGAATCGTATCTTTCTTGCCAGCTACCATTGAAGGTTAATTCACATATCTTGTTTACACCCAGTCCATCGAGTAGCCATTGCGGATAAGTTTCATTCGTTCTGAAGTGGTCATGGTAGACATTTATTCCAGTGTCTATCGGCGCAACTACAGAGAATGAACGCCAACTATCATCGCTTGATGCCACTGCCTGGATTTCTTTTTCTTCCACTGAATCTCGAGAAAGTGCGAAAAGAATGGACCCGATAATTAGTAGAGTTATGCCTAAAGCCACAACTAAGCGAGTGTTGTTCACCTCAGGGACCAATTCAGCCTCGAGCGCCCCGTCGGACATGAGCCATGCTCTATGGGATAATACATCAACACTACGCCCATTTGAAAAGAAATGGTGGTTTGGCCTGTATATGGACACGAGAGAACAACGCCTGGTTTGGATTGATTTGGAAATGACCGGTCTTGACATAGAGCGAGAATCAATAATCGAAATTGCAACAATAGTAACTGACAGCGAATTGAATATCTTAGCACAGGGTCCAAATTTAGCAATAAGTGTTGACGAAAAACTGATTGAAGGGATGGACGAATGGAACACAACTCACCACTTCAATAGCGGTTTAGTCGATAGAATTCGAAATGAAGGGGTTAGTCTTCAAACCGCAGAAAAACAGACAGTGGATTTTCTTAAAAATTGGGTCGAACCAAATACTGCTCCATTGTGTGGAAATAGTGTTTGGAATGACAGAAGATTCCTAGAAAAGGAAATGCCAAAAGTTGCACAATTCTTGCACTATCGAATGATAGATGTTTCAACAATTAAGGAATTGGCTAGAAGGTGGTATCCAGAAGTAGAAAAATATGAGAAAAAAGCAGCCCACTTGGCATTAGATGATATTTTGGAATCAGTTGAAGAGTTAAATTTCTTCAGAGATAAATTATTCAAATGACTATTTCTTATCCCGCCAATTTGGTTCGTCGGGTTCAATTTGTTTGTAAAAAGACATTACTTGTGCTAACACTGCAACGGCGATTTCCTCTGGCGATTCAGCACCTATGTTTAGCCCAATAGGACATATTACGGAGTCTAGTATTACTTTTGGAATACCTTTCTTGAGTCCCTGCTTTTCAAAACTCTGCCACTTTGACCTGCTGCCGATGACTCCTACCCGCGGAATTTGGTTAGAGTTGTCTAAAACTGTAAACATTTCAAGTATTCCCAACAACCTTTCTTGATCTTCACTCCAGTCATGACCTAAAAGTAAAATATCTGAGTATTTGGATAAATCTTGATCCATTTTGATCAAGAATTCGGCGACCGAGTTATGATAAAGATTCTGAGCAGAAGAATACAAATTAGAATTACAAAATTCAACTCTAGTATCGTGGACTGAATATTTCCATCCGAGTAAATCTATGGATTTTGAAAGTGCCATTGCGCAATGACCGCCGCCAATCAATAAAATGTGTGGCATTGGAATCATCACCTCTATCGACAGGGTGACTCTGCCCCCGCATAATGAATCAAGCGGTTGTACTTCATAGCCCTTCGCACCTTTATTTAATCCAAAAGTTTGAATCTCGCCATAGGGTTTTGAAAAGTTATTAATTAATTCCCGACATCGATTGAGAACTTTCAATTCCAAGCCTGCACCACCAATTGTTCCAACCCAGTTTTCACCTGAATCACTCATTGCGATTCTCGCACCGGTTTTTCCGGGTACGCTTCCTGAAGTGTCAATAACTGTGGCAACAACTGTGACTTTTTGTGATTCTAAGCAGTCCAAAGCCCACCTTAGAACTGCAGCAGTCATGACCAGTGCTAAAGTTCTTCACAAATACTCTTTACGCATTATAGTGCTTCAAAAAAATCTTCATTATTGAGTAATTCCTGAACATCACTTTCTGTATCAATATTTAGATGGGGGAGTAATTCATCAGTTTCTACCGAATTAAACGAAATCAAATCTCTAAGAGGAGTATCCTTATTTGCACCTATTACGGCGTGTAAGTCTTCACCTACTATGGTGACTGGGTGCCCTTTAGCGCCATTTCTTGACAGTGATGCACTGGTGTTTGATTCTAATAATTCAGCAATACTTTTTGATTTCCAGCCTGGCCGATCGACAGGAATAAAAATTATCCTATCGGGGACTCTTCCAATATCACTAATTATCGATTTAAGTCCAACTTGAATCGAGCCAGTGCGACCTAATTCGGGGGTGGAATTGAGGACAACTGTGACATCTTTGGATTGTAATGTAATGTTGAAAAGGTTTTCTTGATTGGTAACTACAATAATCGGTTCACACTTGGCTAATGTGACTTTTTCCAATGCGTGTTGAAGAAGGCTTTTTCCGGCAACTTCGACAAAAGCTTTCGCACGGCCGAGTCTTCTGCTCTCACCTGCGGCAATTATGATAGCAGGTATTCTACTTGCCATGTTGGTGATAATGAAACCAGTCTTTTCTTTTTATCGTTAATCCTTAATAAAGTGTTGATTTATTAAAGACTCATGTCTAATCAGGACCCGACAAAACGTTCATTAGAATTACTCAAAGACATCGCGAAAGAAAATAATTGGTTGAATGTTAGAATGGTAGATAACGAAAAATTTTACCTAACAGTAAACGGAGAATCCAGAAGATGGTATCATATCTCTGCTAAGAAAAATGAGTTCGAACAGTTCAACCCTTTTGCAGAAGGAGCAATATGGAATATTAGCGTGCGAGGCGCTGCACAAAGATATGATTTGATTAGAAATAATAAGTTCAATGCTGATCTATGTATAAATACGAGAAGAAGGAGTAAGAATTTACCAATCGGCGACAGACTTGCATCCTTGGCTTTGTCATTGAGAAATGACCGAAGAACTGCAATGAGTATACCACTTTTAGCTCAGTTCATAGTTTGTAAAAGAGAATTTCTAGCAGAAATAATTGTTTTCCAAGACGAAGGAATAATGACTGAAATCGATATTGCCGAAAATTTACATAATTATCTTGATATTGACGAGATGACCTTCGATGATAATGCAGACGATGGGCAATCGTTCATAGTCGAAAACCCCCCTTACAACGATTTTGATGAGCATTACATTGACAGCCCGATGATAGATGAGGAATTTTGGGAAGAATTGAATAACCGGAGAATGGATGAACTTGTAGACAAAGAAAACCTCGATGAAAAGGATAATTACATCCTAGACTGGGAGAGAGATGATGACAAGCATCATGAAAAAAGTAACTAGAAGTCTTTAGTTATCTCTCTACCGATAATCATTTTTTGGACTTGGGATGAGCCCTCGTAAATTTGCATTACTTTAGCACCTCTCATCAATCTAGCAACCGGATACTCTTCAGAGTAACCGTATCCACCAAAGATTTGTACGGCGTCTGTAGAAACTTCCATTGCCGTATCTGCTGCAAACCTTTTGGCATGGGCAGCAGATTCAGTATTCCTAATACCGGAGTCTGATTCAGAGGCGGACTTCCAAGTCAGCATCCGGGAAGCCTCAATTTTTGTTTTCATATCGGCTAGCATGAATTGAATTGACTGATGCTTATGCAAAGGTTTACCAAACGTAGAACGCTCGTTCGAATACTGTAATGCATGCTCGTAAGAGGCTCGAGCTAGACCGGTGGCATGGGCGGCAATATTCGGTCTGCTCAGGTCAAATGCCTTCATAGCATTCATCCAACCGCCGGACTCGGTTTCCCCGATCAAGTGGTCTGCAGGAACTCTGACATTATCAAAAACAATTGAACGGGTATCTGAACATCTTTGACCCATGTTAGTTTCTTTTTTACCTAAAGAGAAGCCTTCCGCATCTTTCTCGACGATGAATCCTGACATTCCTTTGTAACCAGCATCCGGGTCTGTCTTGGCGAGTACGAAGAAAAAATCTGAGTAACCCGCTCCAGTAATCCACATTTTTTCGCCGTTGATTACATAGTGATCACCGTCCTTGACGGCCGTTGTTTTACATGCTGCGACATCAGAACCAGCGCCTGGTTCAGTAACTGCATATGAGGCTAATGCACCCTCTTTAGCAACTTTACCGAGCCATTTTTGCTTCTGAGATTCTGTTGCCCCAGTAATAATTGGTGCACATGCGAGGGCGGTTGCGTAGGCGGCAGTAGCAAAACCTGGGTCACCCCATGCCAATTCTTCATTTACGATTACTTCTTCAACGCAACCTAGCCCAGGCCCGCCATATTCCTCAGGGATGTGTAGATTTAGTATTCCCATTTCATGAGCTTTCATTATGGCTTCTTTTGGGTAAATAGATTGGGCATCCCAATGTTCAGCATTAGGCCTAACCTCTTCAATGGCAAATTCTCGTGCAAGTTCTCTTAGCATTTCTTGCATCTCGTCTAACTGAAAGTTGACCATGTCATCCCGAAGAGGGGGTAGGTTATGACTTCATGGTTTATCCATTAAAATCCATAACGTCTAAAATATTCACACAGGGCTAAGAAAACAATGTAAACTGAAATTAAAGATATCCCCTCCCAACGCTTGAACCTATACGAAGTACGCATCATTATTAGAGCAATCAAAGTACTTACAATAGCAGAAGGAAGAATGAGATAAATAATTAGATCAACACCGTCCGGAGAAATATACAATGGACTAATCATGGCTGCAGAACCAATTGATAGGAGAGGATCTGTTATGTTCGAACCAATTAGAGTACCGATAGCAACACCTTGACTTCTTTTAGCGGCCATCAGGGCTATAGTCAGTTCAGGTAATGAAGTGCCCAAACCTGAAACTGTAGTTCCAATTATTGAATGGGGGACATTCAATCTGTAGGCAATGTCGCTTGCGTAATTAACCAAGTAATGAGCAGCGAAAACTGCTAATGATAATCCGATTATCACCATGACAAAGTAGGCTGCTCCGGTCCAACTAATACCTTTTAATTCACTTACTGCTTCCGAAGATTCTTCTTTTTCAATCACTTTACGATTGTACAATAACCAAGAGATGTAAAACAAATAGCTGAAAGATAGGAAAATTCCTTCAAGTCGAGATAATCCATAGTCTGTCAGTAAAAATAATGCGAGCAAAAGTAGCGATAACATCATTACTTGGCCATCTCTTTTTAGCCATGAAGGCCTGATCTCTAATCCCCTCGATAAGGCAACTATTCCCAAAATTAGGGTTATTTGGACTAAAATAGAGCCTAGGATTCCACCGATTGCAAAATCTGCAATCTCAGCATTCCCCGAGGAATCGAGAGCTGCGGTAGTTGTAACGAGTATTTCCGGCAAAGATGTTCCGATTGAAACAATCGTCAACCCGATAACTACCTCTGGAATACCTCCTCTTCTTGCTAGACCTTTAGCCCCTTCAATGAAAAAATCAGCGGAAACAACTAATAATCCTAATGCTAGGATAAGAATTAAAATTGTAATAGCGAAGCTATTTGAACCAAAATTGGAAGACAGCGCTTGGCTAGCGATGATCCCGATAAACAAAGCGCCTAGAATTAATAGGGTGTTGAATTGTAAAAGTTGAGGGATTCCCATCTCCTTTTGACTTCCCCCCATATTTTACTCGAGACGCATTTACTTATTCACGGTTATGATAGAATAAATTTTTTTAAACAAAAAATGAATAAATCAACACTATACGGCGATTCATGCTCAAACGTGTTTGTGCCGAGTTTTTTGGAACGGCAATCATGGTTTTTTTGGGCTGCTATAGCATTAAAATGGGATACTCTAATTTTTGGATTTCATCGACATTTGGATTTGCGGTTTTTATCGCCATTCTATTGTTCAGGAATACGAGTGGCGCACATATTAATCCAGCAGTGAGTATTGCTTTCTATAGAACTAATCATCTAGAAAAAAAGGCTCTGATACCTTATATTTTAGCACAAATTCTGGGGGGTATTAGTGCTGCAATGTTGGTCGGAAAATATGGTTCAACCACATTTAACATAGTCCTTGGATACGGAATTATAATTGAGATTTTTATTACATTCCTATTAATGTCAAGTATTTATTTCATTATTTCTAAAACAGATAATACCAGCGTAGTATCAATTTGGGTCGGCTCTGTTGTAGGCCTTCTTGCACTAATTTTTGGAAAATTTACTGGCGCATCAATGAACCCTGCCAGAACATTTGGGCCAAATGTGATTTCAAGCGAAGTAACCAGTATTCCAACATTCTTTATTTCTACAATTTTAGGGGCATTGCTCGCTGCTGAGTTGTATAATTATCTAAAAAATAGCCTGAAAAATTAATTTTCTCAAAAGGGAATTAATTGATAACTATGTGGTCTGTAGCAGAGCCATGTCCGAAAAGAGGCTCTTGAGGAAAATGAAAAAGTTGGCTTCAAGAATTCATCAGCAGATGGAAAGTGTCAGAGATGTCATGGATGACTTGGAAATCGAATTCGAGTTGCTGCAATCTCAGATTGCCAAATTGGAAGTAAAAAGAGGCAAATCAAGTAGTAACGATGAAGAAATCGAAGTCGTTTTAGATGAGGAAGAAGACGAACAGATCGATTTAGAAAACACTTCCACTGTGACAATCAAACAGAAGTTTTGAGTACTCTCTCTCAAATTTCTGATAATCTTCGCTTCAGATTCGCAGTTATTGCATCCCCGACTGCACTACAAGTTGAATCTCCACCCAAATCATAGGTCAACAACTTACCTTCTTTGAGATGTTCCGCAACACTCGCTTCGATTAACTTAGAAATTTCTAACAACCCTTGGTCATCATTTTTTCTGCCAAGCCAATCAATCATCATATGAACTGAGTTTATCGATGCAATTGGGTTGACTTTATTCATACCTGCGTATTTTGGCGATGAACCATGTACTGGTTCAAAGAAGGCATGGTCGTCGCCAATATTTCCCGAACCAGCCATACCCATTCCGCCCTGCAAGATTGACGCAAGGTCAGTGGCGATATCTCCAAACATGTTTGAAGTTACAACTACATCATAGTGCTCGGGGTTTCTGGTAATCCATTGAGTGAATGCGTCGATGTATCCATAATCTGTTTTGATAGAAGGATAATTTGAAGCAACTTTATCAAACGTTCTTCTGAAAAGTTGGCAGCCTCTAGTGACATTGCTCTTATCGATACAAGATACCTTACTAATTCCGTCTACAGGAGCGCCAGTTCTTGTTTTTGCTATGTCAAATCCCATCTTTACAAGTCGCTCAGTTCCAAAAGATGTGATCGGTCGTGGGTCATAAGCAATTTCTCCCTTTAAATCCGGAAAATCAATCTCTGGTATCTCATATTCAGGCAAACCCTGAGCTCTATTTGACGCTCTCTTAAGTAAAGAATAATACAGACCTTCTGTATTCTCTCGAAGAATTGTCATATCAACCATATCTGGTTGCCAAATTTGGGCAAATCTACCGTGAACTTTGTGTAATACCCCCTCGTATAGCTTAACTGGTCTGACATTAGCATAGAGGTCTAAACCACTCCTCATACCTAAAATCACAGAGCCACCCGCCAAATCACCATTCGGTAGATAAGAACCCGGGTGGCCTATAGCACCAAGGAAAATTGCGTCGGCCTCATCTCGACAAAGTTCAAACGAACCTTCCGCCCATTCCAGACCGGTTTCTTTGTATAATTGCCCGCCACAAGGGATTTCCATTTTCTCAAAACCATAGTTTGTCTGAGAGGAAATTGTATCAAGGATTTTTGCTGCTTCAAGAGCGACTTCCCTTCCCGTTCCATCACCGGGCAAAATCGCTATACGGTAGTCGCTCATAGCCTCTGCCAAAGGCCACAGGTAAATGAATAAAACCCACCAATTTATAATCACAAAAATTTAATTTTTGTAATGTTTAAATGCTGTAGATTGTTTTTTTGAATATGACCAACAATCCAGAACTTAACATTGAGCCAGCTACAGAAGAGAATCTGTCCTTAGAAAACGATTCTCATCCATTTGATACAAAACCAGTTGCCAACCTGTCTGAAAGACATTCCGTTATTGTAGATGGCATACTTGGAGAAGCATGTGTTGGAAGTCTAGGTTCATACAGCACTAAAATCAATATTAAATTATATGAAGAACATCCTGAATTAGGGAGTGAATTTCAAACCAAGTATTTTCGATTCGTGGAACCTGGTCTAGTTGAGTGGGGACATTATGGGCAGAATTTCAGAATTGATAAAATGATTAAGAATTAACCACTGTTTTCAAAACTTCAATTACGTGTTCCAGTGAAGGCACTGTGTGGTTCTCCAGTGGTGGGGAAAATGGCACAGGAGTATCAAGCGCTCCAATAACTGCAGGTTTAGATTCCAGAGCATAGAAACACGATTCTAGAATTCTACTTTGAATCGTGTGCCCTAGACCGCCACTCCATTGCCCTTCTTGCAATATTACTAACCTTCCAGTTCTAATAACTGATTCAATACAAGTTTCAGCATCGAAAGGTAATAGAGTTCTTAAATCAATAATTTCGACCTCAATTCCTTGCTTACTAAGTTCTAAACTGGCTTGAATAGCAACATGAAGCATCGACCCCCAAGTAACCAGAGTAACATCTCGTCCACCTCTAATTAGTTCTGCTTTCCCTATCTTGAACCTTTGATTATTATCGATGTGTTGATTAACCATTTTTGTATCTACTTTTTGACTGATGTTTTGACCCCAACCAGTTAGTCCTCCCCTCAAGCCATACAACCCAATATGCTCAAGCATTATCACTGGGTCATTTATTTCAGCGGCTTCAACTAGTAAATCATAAGCGTCCTGTGGCGTTCCCGGAGCGAGAACAACCAAACCGGGATCGTTGGCAAACCAAGATTCTATCATGTTAGCATGGAAAGGTCCTGAACGGGTTTTAGCCCCAAGTGGAATTCTAATAGTCATAGGGCAATCCGCACCCCAGCGCCATCTAAGCATTGCAGCGTTATTGATCAAAGCGTTGAAACCAAGCGCCGCGAAACCACCAAACTGTATCTCCACCATTGGCCTCATGCCGGATAGAGCAGCACCAGTTCCAGTATGTACAATCACAGCTTCACAAAGTGGCATGTCAATCAGTTTGTCAGAATGACCTGCATTTTTTAGTGAAATATTCATGCCAAAGGCTCCAGCAACTTCCATATCTTCACCAATGAATACGCAATCATCTCCATACCTATCTGCGATATCAGACATTGCCTGCTGAATTGCTCTAGCGTACGTCCAACCACCCTTTTCTGAATATTGAACAATCAATTCACCAACTTCAAGAGGTGGATTCGTTACAATATTTTGACTCTGTTTCAATCTTTCAAGATGTTGTGAATGGGTGTCAGCATCTTTCAGAGTAGTAACACCTTTAGTTACAGTCTCTGGATTCGGCCATTGCATCGCGGATAACTCGTTATTATGTTGTTCAATCAATAATTTCTCTTGTTGTTCAATTTCATTAATTAAATTCTCTTCAACTCCAAGATTTAGTAACAATTCTCGATGAGTGGGGATAGGGTCTTTGGCTTCCCAATAAGCAAGTAGGTCTCTGTCTACATACCCAGGCGGAGTTCCTGACTCATTGCCCAGATACAAATCATCGTGATGATGAGCATGGCCACATCCGCGCATTGTTTCTACATGGATTAGAGTCGGCCCACCCCCCTCCAAAGCAAATTCTCGAGCACAAGCCACGCTGGCATGCCATGCAGCAGGGTCTGAACCATCTATTGTCCAACTTGGAAAACCCATCGCAACTGCTTTGTCTGCCCACACTTCAACCCCAGACTGGTTCTTGGTTGATGTGTCTAAAGCGATTTGGTTATTTTGAAGAATATATGTAATTGGCAGACCTCTGGTTCCAGCAAAATTCATCGCTTCCCAAAACTCACCTGATGATGATGCACCTTCTCCGATACAGGCAACGTGAAATCTTTGCAGTTTCTTTTTCCAAGCGGCGAAGGCTAGTCCAGTCATAGTTACACTAGCAATTGGTAAAGGAGCGGTAGGTGGTAGAACGCCGACATTCCAAGCACCGATATGTAAATCTCTTCCGCCTGCATCATCCCATCCTCCGTTTTGATTCGAACCAACTTTACCTAGATTAGCTGCCATTACGCCAAGAGGAGTGTCCCCCATCGCCAGCGCCAACCCGACATCTCTAATCATAGGAGCGACTAAATCTCCTTCATACCCATCTCCTGGTTTGGCAGATTTATCAGCATCAATATTTCTCTCTAGAGCAGTAGCAACAGCAACAACTCCTTCCTGCCATGTTGATCGGAATCCTTTACCACCAAATTTTGAGCCGTCCGGAGTCTCCAAACCTTCAGAATAAATCTCCTTCAAACTTTCGTCGAGATATCTGGTTCTAGTCATCAATCTTTGCCATTCCAACCTCTGTTCAATTCTTATCGACATGTAGTGGGCCAATCTTCGAAGCATTAACTTGACATCGAGAATAAAATAGGAGGTGCGTCTTTTGACAAAATCTGACAGTTTGCGTCTTGGGATTACTTCCATTTCTTCTTCGCCACTGGTAGAATCAGCAATTTGAGCGATGACGCCTCTTTCCAAGGATTCCAAAAATCGTTTACTAAATTTTGACCAAGAAGGGCCTTCAAATTGTTTGGGTTCACTTTCAATAACATAATCCCATATTTCGCAAACTAAAGCAATTCTAGACTCATGGCGCTGGGCAATGAATAATAATAATTCTTTGCGAGCAGCGTCGCTATGAAGTGGTTGAATGAACTTTAAATCGGTCTTAGGTGACCAATCCAAACCGAAAATGTCAGGTGCTTCACCTTGGCCCATAGACAGGCCAGTAGTAGCCTACATACAAACGCAACGGAGAGAATTTAACTCACTCTTCTTCGATTGCATCATTAAGTGCGGCCATAGTTACTCTAGTCACGATTATCGTAGCAATTATGGTTGCAATCAATCCAAGAATTAGCAGCCCCATACCTACTGGTGATTGATTAAATTGACTCATCCCCTCTGAACTAAGTGCCAATTTTCCTAACGCTAGTCCAAAATATGCGTATGCTAGTGAATAAATTATGCTCGATAAACTCGATAAGAAAAATACTCTAGTTGTTACTGGTCCTGATGCCATAACATAGTTTAGTAATTCATCTGGAATCAAAGGTGAAAGCCTCACAAGTACAGAGATTTTCATTGCTTCATCTTCGATTGCACTTTCGACTTTTTGTAGCCTTTTATCCTCTACAACTATTTTTGCAATCATATCCCTAAATAGCCACCTACCCAACAAAAAAGCTAGAAGACCTCCAACTATTGAGGCTGTGAAATTTATCAATACTGCAAGCCAGTATGGGAATAATGCCCCTGCTGTCACTTTTAGAATAGGAGTTGGAGCAAGAATTACCACTCCAAAAATCAATATTATGGCAAAAAGAATGGGGGCCAAACTGCCCAGATCTTCAAACCAATCAAGGAAGTATGAAATGTCCTTGAAGATGTTGAATAATATTATCGACCAAATAATAACAACTAAAACACTTACAACCAGTCTTAATTTCACTGCTTTATTTTCCTTTATTCGAATTTTCCCTTGGCTTAGTGAAGACATCATCTTCACTCCGATTCTTCATTATCTTGCTCAATAGGTTCTTCTTCAATTTCTGGCAATGAATCTAACACATCTGACAACATTTCAGTAGCATCCTCAATCTGAGTTATTAGGGTGATATCAGAAACAGCCCCGGGTCTACCAAGGCTCCACATTAATTCATGCACTACTTCAGTGGTAAGTTTGGTTAGTTTCAACACTTCTTTGTCAATGCCGAGTAAATCTTCATCGCGTTTTAATGCCACATATTCCGGCATTTCGTCTAAAATTTCATCCATCTTAGAGACGACTTCATTACCGATAGAATCCGCTTGTTTTTCTAAAATTTCTTCCATTGTAGTCATACCCGGAGTTCTATTACTAGAGGGGCTTTTGCCACTACCAAGAGTACTAGATTTACCCATTGTACCGTATGAAGGCAATTTTTCTTCTGATTGGTTTGCAGAAGATTCTTCAACAACCTGTGCATCTTGCGGTGAAACATCCTTGACCAAGTGATTCAATGCGATTCTCAACATATTTGCCATTACAGAGGTATCGAACTCATCTTTAACCTCTAAACCTTCTTCATCCATTTGAAATAAAATTTCATCGATGAATTCGGGATTTATTTTTTCTGGGCTAACCAGCCCTTTGAGCATTGGTAACGCCCAAGTAGAATCTCCCATAAGCATTGAAACATCGAAACTTCCTCCGCCACTATTCGGTCCAGCAACATCCGCAGGTGGCGGAACAAATTGCTTTCTAGCGTGTTTATTTAATTGCTCAATAAGTAATGACATATCGATGGGTTTAGAGATAACCTCTGAGATACCTGCTTGAGCTGCCGAAACTAGATATTCTTGACCAGAATTCCTTGACAAAACTACTATCCGACACTTGAACGCGAATTCCGGGTCTGCCATTAACCTCTGAGCAGCATCGATAGCATCGCCAGATTTCCATTCGCCGTCCATCAAAACTATTTCTGGCATTATTGCCAACGCAGTTCCTTCCGCTTGCCTTAGTGTTCCGGCTCGGGTAATGTCGAAACCCTCTCTTTCGAGAGTGTTGGCTAATAGTGTTCGTCGACCTTCATTTTCGTCAGCAACGATAACTTTAGCCAAAATAACCCCCCCTTAAATTACGAAAACTAAGTCCAACATTTGAACCTCATGGATGATTTTGACATTAGATATGCAAAATAAGACTCAAATGTAAATTCGGACTAGACTAAATCCTTGGGAGAGTGTTGACTCCAAGACAAAATACCGCCTTCTATGTTGAATAATTTGCCGGCTTCGAAACCTAAATCAATAAGATACATGGCAGCAATTTGGGAACGCATTCCACTTCGGCATAGAATAATTATATCTCTATCTTTTGGTAAAGAATCAGTTACTGAAAGAATGTTTTCATGATTGATTTGAAGATCAGTGAAAGAAATCTTCACCTGCTCATATTCTCTGTCGGACCTGACATCCAGTAAGAATGGATTCCATCCTTCACTACGTCTTTTAACGCAATCTGCAGCCGATATATTGGAGAACATACTAATCGAGTCAGGAGTATTAGGCACTTCAATATCTCGGTCAATATTTGAAGATTTATTCTCGCACCAACCTTCCTCAATAAATAACTGCATCGACTCTTCTAAATCTTGAATACTAACTCTATCAAGTAGTTTTTCAAACTTCAAGCGGCTAAATTCCATTTTCTCCGCATCATAAATCAACAACCTGCCAGTAAGTATTTCTCCGATTCCAAGAATGACCTTAATCGATTCTGTTGCTTGAATAGAACCAATAACTCCCGGAAGAACACCTAATACTCCTCCATCAGCACATGATGGAATTGAATCAGAAGGCGGAGGTTCAGGAAATAAATCACGGTAACTTGGGCCGCCATCATAATTGAACACACTCACCTGGCCTTCAAAACGATATATTGAGCCATATATCCAAGTGAGGTTCAGTATGCTACAGGTATCATCAATCAAGTACCTCGTAGGAATATTATCAGTACCATCGATTACTAAATCCCAACCTTTCTGAAAAATTTCAATTGAGTTCTCAGGCGTCAAACGATGTTCCCAAATTTCAACCCTGACCTCTGGATTTATTTCCATTACTCTAGATTTTGCAGATTGGGCTTTGTTAAATCCAACTTGTGAATTAGAATGAATTACTTGTCTTTGCAAATTTGAAATATCTACAGTATCAAAATCAATTATCCCTATTCTGCCCACCCCTGCCGCTGCTAAATACATAATAACTGGACTACCTAGACCACCTGCACCAATTACTAAAACGCTTGAAGCCGATAGTTTTCTTTGACCTTCGATACCAATCTGCGGCAGTGAAATATGCCTAGCATAGCGATTGAGGTCGACCATGGACTAGCCAACAAATTCTATTTCATCAAAGCGACGGAATAAAAAAGCCATCAATGAACGTTCTCTTCTAGCCATTTTTCAGCATCCATTGCGGCTTGGCAACCCATTCCTGCAGCGGTAATTGCTTGTTTGTACCTAGTATCAACAACATCACCAGCAGCAAAAACTCCATCGACGGAAGTCATAGTATGTTTCTTATGAATAATATATCCGTTCTCATCGGTTTCAATCTGATTATTCAAGAATGACGTTATCGGTGTATGTCCGATGGCGATGAAGGCTCCAGTTGCACTAATCTCTTCGGTTGAACCGTCTCTCGGATCTTCAATAACCGCTCCTGTCAACCCTTTTTCATCTGAAAGCCATTGCTTAATTTGTCGGAAAGTCTTAATCTCAATTTTGTCGTTATTCGCTGCTCTTTCATACATAATTGTTGATGCTTTGAAAACGTCTCTTCGATGAATCATTGTTACCTTCGAGGCAAATCTGGTTAGGAAAGTTGCTTCTTCACAGGCTGAATCTCCTCCTCCAATCACAAGGACTTCCTCATCTCTGAAGAACGCCCCATCACAAGTAGCACAGGTAGAAATTCCTCTACCTTTTTGCTCGGCCTCGCCCTCCGCGTTTAACCAGATTGATTCAGCACCGGTTGAAATTATAATCGAATGAGTGAAAAATTCTTCACCCTCAAGTTCGACTTTGTATGGCTTTGAAGATAAGTCAACAGATTCAACATTTCGATCTTGAACCTCAAGTCCAAACCTTTCTGCTTGCTCTCTTAATTGCATCATCATTTCTGGACCGCCTATTCCTTCAGGATAACCGGGGAAGTTCTCGATATCCGAAGTCAGCATTAACTGCCCTCCAGACATGTAACCTGCAAACATCAGAGGCTCTAACATCGCCCTTGCTGCGTACAGTCCGGCAGTATATCCAGCAGGACCTGAACCAATTATAATCACATTGCGTACATCCGACATCTTACCGCCCACATCATAATCAGGAGATACTAGACTCTTGAACATTTACATTAACCAACGCTTAAAATTAACTTTTTCAGCAAAATTAAAACATTTTTGCAACTGCCGAAACTGCGGCTCTAGCGTGTGGTTCTAACCTTGGTTCAATGTGCTCTGGTTCAGCACCGGGTCCGATTATTCCAAGACCAATCGGCTTATCATACCGAATTTGAATCTCAATAATGCTCTTGATTACTGCCTGACCCATGGCTAAACCGTGTTGGGTTTGACCCTTCTCTATTATACCCAGGCAGATTGCTCCGTCGGTTTGAGATAATTTGCAGCACCTTTCTAATGCCAGAGGGACTTCCATTGCTCCAGGAACCCAAACGGGTTCTAACAATTCCAAAGAAAGGTTTTCAGATTCTTGTCTTGCCCAATCAAGCATTCTCTTGACTTCAAGTTCATGAAAAGAGCCACATATCACTGCTATTTTTTTATTCATTTTACCACTTACTTGTTTTTTGACATCAATCTTTCCACGGTGGAAACAATAGTTTGCGTTGTCGAATCGATTTCGATATTTACAGCATCTCCCACCTCTTTAGTGTTGATTGTTGTTTGTCGAATAGTTTCTGGAATTAAATGGAGATTAAATCTTGAATTCGCAACTTCTCCAATTGTCAATGAGATTCCATCGATAGCAATATACCCTTTTTCCATGACATATTTTTCTATAGAAGGCGGAATTAAAATTGATAAATCCACTCCTTCACCCGATTCGGTTTTTCCACCCAACAGACCTGTCGCAATGATATGTCCTGAAAGTAAATGGCCACCAACTTCATCACCGAATTTTAATGAACGTTCAAAATTAACCATATCTCCTACCTCTAAATGACCCAATGTAGTTCTGCTTAGGGTTTCTTTGATTACATCGAAGGAAACTATTTGATTATTAATTTCAGTCACTGTAAGACATACTCCGTCTATTGAAACACTGGCTCCAATTTTGAGAAATTCTACATCTGGTAACTGGATTTGAATTGTGTTTATCGACTCCTTAGGCTTGATTTCGATAACTGGGGCGGTGCCTTGTACTATACCTGTAAACATTTAATCAACTCTCTTGTTTTGGGAAATGTCCAAAATTCTGGCAATAATTTTCCTAGTTCCGTCTAAGTCTTCGGAAAGTCCGTCGACTCTAACAACTTGAATGCTATTATATCCTAACTGAATGAGTTTATTTCTTATCGAGTCTTCTGCGTGCTCCTGATCGTATCCTAATGCAATTATGTCAGGTTCTACCTTCGGAAGGATGTCAAAAATTGGAACCTCCGGAGGATTACCGATGATTGCTTCGTTAACTGGCTTTAATCCTTCGACCATACGTCTTCTGAGCTCATGATTAGTGACTGGTTCATGCTTTCTTATTCTAACTGTATCGTCGTGGGCTATGACTACAGTTAAGTGTTCACCGAGTGACTTTGCTTGTTCTAAATAATGCAAATGACCGGCATGAAGTAAATCGAACACTCCGACAGCCATTACCCGCTTCATACGCTCGCCTCAGTCTTCTGATATTGTTCCAACTCATGATATTGTCGGGGTTATTGTTTAATTGCTAGAGCATTGATTATATCAATTCCATGAAGGAAAGGAATTCCGCGTTCTTCAGCCCAAACCTTTGCGTCTTCAACAGACAATGCATAATCTCCATCTGGCTGCAACATTTCCGCTCCAATAACCACTGGAATTGTCTCAGACAGTCGAGCGAGACCGACTGCCAACTCAGTGTGCCCTTGACGGACTTTAAGTCCACCCTTGGACTCTCTGCAGACCGGAATATGGCCTGGTGTTCTAAACTCTGCGCCTAGTGCTTTTTGCGCATCTCCTATCGAGGATTCTGATTCAAATAATTCACTTGTTAATTCTGCAAACCTCTTGGTTGTTAATGCTCTATCCTTGTCGGTAATTCCAGTGTAGGTCTCCCTGTGATTGAGTGAGAGTGTAAACGCAGAGCGAGAATCATACCTCAAGTCGTTCGTAATTAGATGGTTGAGAACGGAATGGTCATTGGTCAAGGCAGAATTAGTGTGTAAGTCTTGCAGAAAAGGTAGACCGAATAAATCACCGACTTCGTCGCCGATCGCTAAAAATAGTAAACCACCACAATCTTTCCTTAGTTGTCGCATCGTTGCTGGTTGAACAAATTGGGCTGAAAACAATAAATCGGTCTCGCCTTCTCTCTTTTCAGAATCAAAGAGACAAACTGGAAGTCCTTTGGAGAACGCATCAATAGCAATAGAAATTTCATCGCTCATAGGCTGCGGTAACATCACTTATTCATGAAGTGTCGCATACACTCATGGAGTGTAAATTATGAAATTAGACTGTTTTTTTGAGCATTTGACGGAAAGGTGTTATGATAGGACGACCCTTGGCTTGGATTCGCGGAGGGGTAAGTATGCCAGTTAAGTTAGGTCCAGCCGGGATTCCTTTATCATGTAAAGGCAGAACTATTGTCGAAGGAATGGACGATATTATTTCGTTGGGTCTTGAGACAATGGAAGTACAAACAGTGAGAATGATTGCTCCGCAGCACTTCGAACAATATTGGCAAGCTGGAGTTTTAGCCAACAAGACAAATTTCGAGATGAATATTCACGGACCGTATTACTCAGAATTACTAGGTGACAAAGTCGAAAGAGGACGTTCATTAACCAAAATAGAGTCTACCTTACAGGCTGCTAAGACAATTAATGCTAGGCACATCACCCTTCATGCTGGGCATTACGGAGAGATGGGTAGAGGAAGAGAGGCAAATGAGCAGTTAGCCAATGTGTTTTCTGGTATTGTCGATAGAGTCGCTGAAATTTGGAATGATGATGAAGATATTTATCCGGTGTTCCCATGGCTCAAAGATGGAACTCCATCAAAAATTGGTATTGAAACCTCAGGTAGACAAGAACTCTGGGGCAGTCTAGAAGAAGTCCTTGAAGTAGTAAATCATGTAGAAGGAACCATTCCAGTTCTCAATATTGCTCATATTCATTCAAGAGGTCACGGTAGAATGCGTACTTCTGAAGATTATGGTGAATTATTCGATCAGGTAAGAGAAACCATTGGAACTAAGGAATTTTATTGTCACTTCTCCGGTGTTGAACACCGAACTGGTAATGCGATGCACTACACTCAAATTAAGAAATCAGACTTGAATTTTGAACCACTCGCTGAATTCATTGTTGAAGACGGCGGTTGGCTAGACATAACTCTAATTTCTGATTCACCACTTCTTGAACACGACGCTATGTATATGTTACAGAATATTGAGAAATCGAGGCATAAACAACTCGAGCGAATAGCAAGAGAAGACCGACGAAGAGCATTAGCAGCACAAACAGGTCGCCCAGCAGAAGAAATAGCGGCTAAAGAAAAGGAACAAGCGAAAATGAGAGCCGAAACCGATTCCGAACCTGAAGTTACTGTCAAACAAGAAAAGGTAGAAGAAAAACCGGCTCAGAAAGTCGAGAAAGCAAACAAAAAGACAACTAAGAAAGAAAGTAAAGAGAGTGAAGATGTCTTTGACTTTGCCGAAGATGACGACGACTTATTTTGATTACCGCTACTCTCTAATCTACCTCAAAACTGCACAAATAGAGTGCCAATCATCGGCAACTAACATAAGTAAAGTGCTAAGCGTGAGTTTGGTCGTATGGCGCATATTGCAATTTTAGGTTTGGGTAATTGGGGCACTGCAGTGGCTAGAATGTGGCTACTTGAAGGCCATAAGGTCAAAGGTTGGACGATTGAACAAGAAGTCTATGAATCGATAACAATGGACCAGATCAACAAGAAGTATCTACCCGAGCATTCTGTTAAGGGTTTGGAAGTTACTATGCACCTAAATGAAGCGCTTGAAGAGGTTGAAATCGTTGTTTTGGCAATTCCGTCATCTGTAATATTAGATGTTGTTGATGACATTTTACCTCATCTTAGACCTGGACATGTTTTGATTGACCTAGCCAAAGGTTTGGCTCCAGGAAAAAGACTCATTTCTGAGGCAATACATAATAAATTGAAAAATGCAAATATGAATAATCCACTCGCTGTTGTAACCGGACCGACTATTGCTCCAGAAGCAGCGAGTGGTGTTATGACAACAGCACTAGTTGCTAGTGAAGATGAATCGGTAGCAAACAGATTAGCTGAAACATTGACTACGCAGACCTTCATCCTTCATCCTGCATCTGATCCTGTTGGGGCAGAATTGTGGGGTGCATTCAAAAATGTGGTTGCGTTAACTTGCGGACTAGTTGATGGTTTGAAAATTAACGGAACTCTCGGAGGAGACAATTTGAAAGCAGCAATTTTCATGGCTGGATTCAAAGAAGGATGCATCTTACTGCCTCTACTTGGCGCAAAAGCTGAAGTCGCTTTCGGACCTGCTGGACTTGGTGACCTCTATGTTACTGCGACTTCGCCTTATGGTAGAAACAGGAGCATGGGTGAAAAACTCGGGACCGGATTAACTCTAGAACAAGCATTAGAAGAAATGCATATGGTTGCTGAAGGCGTTAGAGCAGCAAGAATGTTTATCAAGAGAGCCGATGATGAAGGAATTGAAGTCCCGTTTACTAAAGCAATTAACAAATTGCTTGACGGTAAAATCGATGCAGAAGAATGTTGCCGAAGAATCGTTGCTTTAAACTAATTTTTGTAGTCGGTGTTGTTTTGAGGGGGAACCATGTCCCCGTAACATGGCGGAGGAGTTAAGCGAGTTAGAGGCACGCTTATTTGAATGGATAAGACAATCAGATTTCCATACCATGCCATGGTCCACTTCTAAAGCAGCAAAAGCTTTCAAAGTTAAGAAGGATGAAATTTACGAAGCCGTAGCTGCTTTGACAAGAAAAGTTCCCGATAGAATTCAAGTTTTTTACAAGGAAGGAACATTACATATCGCCGCTGAGTAGTCAATTTTGAAACTTTAGGATACCCTAAAATATATTTAATGGTGATATTAGGGGCGATTGAGTGGTATTATGAACAGTGCAGTAAACAAGTCGATTTTGATGATTCTTTTCCTTATTGGAGCCAGTATTCCTGGGTGTCTATTTACAGACACCGTTGAATTCGAAAAGTGTGAAGACGAAGATAATTGTCTAGTAATCGCTTTCGAAGCAAAAGAAGAGTACAAGAATACGGAAGAAAATCCTCAGAAATTAGCAGATAGACTAGAAGAAATAATGGGGGTTGACATTGAAATTTATCCTGTTTCAGGCCCTGCTGCTACTATTGCGGCACTTGAATTCGGCAATGCTGACATAGGTTTCCTTGACGGCGGAGCAGCATGGTTGAGTTGGAATACTAAAGGATTCCAAGTATTAGCCGCAGAACAAAAGGCTGATGGCAGAGCGTACTACAACGCTGTTGCGTGGGTGCACAAGGATTCTGACATGGCAATAGCCGACAAAGAAGATGGAAATTCAACTAGAGCCTTATCGCTAATGGCTGGAAAAACCTCGTGCCATACTTCTGCGCTAGGAAGTTCAGGAATGCTACTACCAATGGGATATATGATCTCAAATGGTTACATCGAAGTTGTCGGTGATGCAAACGAAATCGACTCTTTGACCGATACGGTTAGAAATCACTTTTCTGAGGATTCAAGTATTCCAAATAGTGGTACTAAGTACTACAAATATCAAGGTTCCTTGAGATGCTTGGCAGAGCACGAAGGCGGTTCAGCAAATGATTACATTTCCTTTGCGAAAGACCCAACTGTTCCAGACTACTGTGGTGATGAACCACAATCATGGTGCTTTGAAGGTGATTTTACTTCAACTGAAGACTATTACCCAATCGGCGGATATGCTGAGAATGGAGAGATCAATACTCCTTTCGGTAGAGCACCTAGCCACCCAGTAATGTACAATCCAACATATTTCTCACAATCTGAAGTCGACGCATTACGTGATGCATTTAGTACTATGAACAATAATTCTGATGACTTGCAAATACTTGATGATGTACTAAGTACACCTGGAATGACCATAATTGGTACTGAGGATCACCTTGGAACCTATGGTGATGCAGTAGAAGATGTCCCAGGAATCAAGGCTTACTTTGATGAGAAAATGAGCAAGTCCTCAAGTGAAGATGATGACACCTCATACACATTGCTTATCGTTGGTGGAATTATTGCTATCGGTATGATTGGAGCGGTTTTCATGTATGTCAGAAGTTCAAAACAAGAAGATTCTGATGAACGTACATCTTCGGTCTAAAAATAATTATGTGTGATTTGATGAGATATAAGTCAATATTTATTGTATCAATTTTTTTGACTAGTTTTCTGTCAGGTTGCTTCGGAGAGGATGAACCGGATGAAAGATTTGTCTGGCCGGATAATGAAGAAATAATTTGTACGATACCCGAAGGAAGTAATTTTTCCTGCGAATATTACCTTGGCGGCTTTAATACTCCTATTAATTCGTTGAAACATCCAACCCAGCAAGAAGTATGGATTTCAGATTTGACTGGAGAGATATACTCCTGGGACGGTGAAACTAAAGTCCTTAAAGGAAATTTATCAACGCTTATTTCAAACTGTCATAATGAGCAAGGACTGCTCGGTTTTGCCTTCACCGATTTCACAGCAGGTGATGAGAAAATACTAATTTCATATACTGAAAAACTCGCATGCACAGGAGAAGAAGGTGTTGCCTCCCTAGTGCTTTCCGAGCTTGGAATTGTAGATGGTACAATCGATTTAGATTCTGTTAAAATTCTCAGAAGTATTGAGCAACCATTTAGAAATCACAACGGTGGTTCGATTCTTTCACTAAGTAATAATCAGTTCCTGTGGAGTATTGGCGATGGTGGAGGCTCTGAAGATCCGTACGAAAATGGGCAAAATAAGTCCTCACACTTGGGTACGATTCAATACTTCCAATATGACAATGGCTCAATAGAACCGATTCTAAACTCAACAGGAACAGAGACCGACTATATTCTTCATCATGGTTTGAGAAACCCCTGGAAGTTCGATGTTGATAATCAGGGTAGGATCTGGATTGCGGATGTCGGCCAATACTGCTATGAAGAGATAAACATGGTGAATTTAATCGATGGCTCGAATTTCGGCTGGTCTGTGAGAGAAGGGATGCATGATTTCGATGGCGAAAGAAGTTGTGACCACCCAGTTAGCAGTCCTCCTGAAGGAATTACAGATCCAATTTTAGAGTACCCGCACGATAACGGAAATTGCTCTATTACTGGAGGATACTGGATGGATTGGGGCCCAGAATCTATGCGTGATTCATACCTGTTTGGTGATTTCTGTAGCGGAAGTATTTGGCTGGCTAAAGAAAACAACAACAACTGGGTGATAGAAGATTTGACAACTATTGGAACTATGATTGTCGGATTTGGTAAAGGCATTAATGACGAATTACTAATATTCAGTTGGGCTGGAAATGTATATCATCTTTCAGACAAGGAATGATCATTTACTTTCCTTAGGTGGTTTTCTGTGATATTTCTCCGCCATTGAAGGAGGTAAAAATATTGTAACCCATGATGGCCTATTTATATCTCCTTCATCGGTTACAAATGATCTGACAAACATGGAGAATAAATCAATAATAATCACTACAACAAAAATCACGACTAAGAAGGCCATTACTTTTTGATAAAGAAATAGTTCCATGTAGTAATTTAGATAGTATCCTACTCCCCCTGCACCAACTAAACCCAGTACAGTTCCATGTCTCACATTGTACTCAAACATAAACAATAACTGACTGAGTAAGGTATTGCTAGACTCGGGGATTACAACATTAGTAACTACTTCTGAGTGCGTTAGACCCATTGCTCTAGCAGCATCTAACGGTTCTCTGTGCATGCCTTCCAATTCTTCATACTGTAATTTTCCTAGATATCCCACCGTATAGAAAGTCATGGCTAGAACACCGGCAAGTGGCCCTAAACCAAGAACAACAACGAAAATAATCGCCCAGATTATACTTGGAAGGCTCCTAGTGATGGCAAGAATTATTCGCACAGGGAAGTATACATACGATGGAACTAGATTCTTTGCCGCCATGGTAGAAAGTGATATGGCACCTATAAAACCAAAAATCGTCGCAACAAACGCCATTTTTATTGTTTCCATCATTCCCAAATAGGCTTTTGAGCAAAAAAATCCGATACTGACTTTACACTCCGGATATGTTTGAGCTTGTAACATAGTCCAATCAGGCGGCCACAGGGAATCATTCCAGAAATAGATTAAATTACCCCAGCCTTGAGATAAATTACCCCAATCGCCCTGAACTAAATCGTTCAAGATTATAATGCACAGAAATAATAGAAATGATACCAAGATAATTATTCTAGATATTCCCCTATTCATTCAACCGCCTCCGAAGAATAATTTCTAAGTTGATAATCTTTGATTTCAATTATTTTTGTTGATATCTTTTTTGCCCTTTCAATGTCATGCTCAACTAGAATCATCGCTGCATCGTTATTTTCAATATATGATTTGAAAACATCGATGATGTTGTTCACATTATCTTGGTCTAATTCACTAAGAAACTCATCCGCCAATATTAATCTAGGCTTTTGGGCTAAGGTTCTAGCAGTTGCTACACGTCTTTGTTGACCACCTGATAGTTTTCTAATTGGTTCATAGATTTTCTCTGAAAGACCCATCAACTCAATTGCCTCTTTGACTTTAAAACTCCTCTCATTAGACCACTTTAACAAATTCCATGAAGGGATAGAACCTGCGCGAGCACCTAAGTCGACGTTGTGAAAAACACTAGCATGCCTAACTAAACCAAGACGTTGAGGGATGTAACCGATTCCACCTCTTTTGGGGACTTTGCTCCAGGTAATCTCACCACCAAGTTGAGTAATTAAACCTGCAATTACTCTCAATAATGTAGTTTTACCAAGCCCTGAAGGACCGATAATCGCAATAATATCCTTTGGTTCAACCTGCAAATCAATAGAGTGAATTAGTTCGTCTTCGTAACCAATTGAAACATTTTTCAGAGACAAAATATATTCCGACATTTGTCTCACCGGTGTTGTCATTTTACATTAATTTTCTAGATCTCTTTAATAAATTTATTATTTCAATCCTGACCTGTTCAGGCTTAATTCTCTTGCCAAATGAGTAGTAAATTTTGTGCTCTGGTTCTTTAGTATGTAAAATTAAGCCACCAGGGTCTAAATCAACCATCTTAACAGATTTCGGCTTGATTTTACTCATTCCCTCACAAATGTCTAACATAGCATCTTCATGGTCCTCGTTCATGTGTTCAATCGATTCGTGTGTGATGCTTTGAAAATCTGGATCCGAAATCTCGCTAACGACTTCGTGACCATCAATCCAACAGATTCTTCCAAATCCGGCTATATATCTGACCCGCTCAATAGAAGCCATCTTCCAAAAATAGAAATTATGAGTTTTCAGATAGCTTTCAGCACTAGGAACTCGATGACAGTATCTCGTCAACATGTTATCAATTTCTTCATCAGGTAGAATCAAACTTTTCTCTAATTTGTCAGATGATAACTCACTCTGCCTTGAATCTGAAACGACTCTTGTAAAATTTCCCATTAATCCGACCCGCCAGTGAGATTGTGGGTCACCTTCGGGAGTTGGATGGGATAAGAATAGGCAAGACTTAGGAGAATTGAGCAAATTTTTAGTGTGTGCCGCGATTTCAGCGATTAAAATATATGGATAACCATCACTGGAAATTGCGAAAGGCACTATAGAGCCGTGGGGAAATCCTTCGACTCCTTTGGCAGTAGAAATAGTGCTGAGAGTCCCATATGTTGATTCTTCCATCCACTGTGCCACAAGCGATGCTGGATTTTCGTTTCGATTAGCTTCTTCATGAGCCAATTTTACTTCTCCAGATTCATTATCGCCGTCAGACATGTTGATTGCTCTCCAAATTTTTACTGGTACAAGCTAGAAAATTTTGAAATCGTCTCTTCAATCCAATCTTCGGCGTCGTCTTCATAATCGACGTCACACTCTACACGGTCGTTGACTCTGTTAGCACCTTTTTTCTCGAGAAGTTCGTCCCACTGGATTCCGGCTTCACAAAATAAATCGAACGCTGTATCGCCAATTGCTAATACTGCAAACTTAACGTCTGTTAAATCACCGTCACCGGCTTTCTCAACAGCTTCAAACAGTTCGACTGCGTTGTCAGGTTGGTCTCCGTCTCCCCAAGTGCTGCAAACAACAATCAAGTTTTGACAAGTTTGTAAGTCTTCCAGTTCTATTTCATCCATTCCCATAACGGTAGTTTCAAAGCCACTGGATTCAGCAGCACTACTTGCATCTTCTGCAAGAAGTTCTGAATTTCCCGTTTCTGTTCCAAATGTTATCATCATTTTTTTATTATCCATATTCATCACACCTCTTCTACGATAGAGAGAGTTTTTCTTTAACATATATCCTCATCGGTAAATCTTTACTTGCGGGGTAAATGTCGCATGATACACCGAATACCTTCTCGATATTTTCTTTGGTCACAACTTTTTCAGGCTCACCAAAAAATTCTATGTTACCGTCATGCAGTAACATGATTTTATCAGCGTACCTAATGGCCATATTGATATCGTGGATAGCAACTATCGCCGATTTAAAAATATTCGTATTTGAAATTAGTTTCTTTATCTCCTCCATCACTTCAATCTGATGCCACAAATCTAAATCACTAGTTGGTTCATCAAACAAAAATAGGTTTGGATCTTGAGTAATCGCTTTCGCAATCACAACCCGTTGCTTCTCGCCACCTGACAATCTATCAAACCTTCTAAAAGCAAAATCCTCCAAACTTAACATCCTCAATGTAGCGCTAACTTTATCCCTATCTTCTTTATTTATACTCCAGTTAATGTGTGGACGACGACCCAATAAAACCACATCGAACACCTCCATTGGGAAATTAGTTTGCACATTCTGAGGCACATATGACATTTTTTTAGCTACTTCAATAAGTCCTAGTTCACCAACATCTGTTCCAAAAACAGAAATCTTGCCAGAATCTGGTTTTAGAATGCCATTGATACATTTTATCAGCGTTGATTTTCCTGCACCATTAACACCTAGAACTGCAATCAATTCATTGGCATTAACATCGAAGCTGATGTCTTTCAAAACGCGATTAGCGCCCCAACTGAAATCTAGGTTGGACACAGAAAGGATTTTTTCCATCAGCTAATCCTCCTATTTTTGAGAAGTAGATACATGAAGAATGGACCACCTATTATTGATAGCATAACGCCTACTGGAATAATAACTGGAGCAAATAATGTTCGACCAATCGTGTCAGCGAATAAAACCAAGAATGAACCAAAAACTGCCGAACAAGGTATTAGTTTTCGATAATCATTACCAATTATCAATCTACTCATGTGGGGTGCGGCAAGTCCAACAAAACCGATTAAACCAGTAAATGCGATTATGATAGAAGTCATCAATGCAGAAAATATCAATATATCTCTTCTAATTTTACTCGGTTCTACGCCAGTTGATATGGCAAAATCATCACCACCAAGCGACATCGCATTGAGGTCCCATGCCCATTTCACTGCCCGAGGAAGTAATGTTAAAATCGCCACGCAGATACAAAGTACATGGATAAGAGAAGGTCTAGATAGACTGCCAAATGACCAGTGAGTCAGTTGGGAAAGTTGAGCATCAGAGGCAAAGTACTGCAGAGTCGAAACAATAGCTCCGGCAATAAAAGTTATCGCAATACCAACCAAGATGTATGATTCTGGACTAACTGAACGCATATTGCCTAACTTAATTATGATTGCAACAACAATCAAAGAAAAGAAAAAGGCGTTGGCAACGATTGCAATCTCGGGTGTATCAACAATTGAAATTCCAAGAACTATGGCAAAAGCAGCTCCGAGTGCGGCACCTGATGCAACACCTAATGTCAAAGGAGATACGAGTGGATTGCCTAGACATCCTTGCATTAGGGACCCAGCCACTGCCAAGGCAGCACCGGCAATTATCGCCATCAGAATCCTTGGAAATCGTAGTTCCCAGATTATATTTGATTGAAGATCAGAAGCGTCATCAAAACCAAGAATAATCCTCAAGGTGGTCATCATGTCTAAATTTTCAGAGGAACCAAAACCGATTGAGATAATCGATAAAGCGATAGTTGAGAGTGTTAGAACTGCAACATAGAACATCTGTTTTTTAGACTTTTCAATGTGCTGGTTGGATAGAGTATCCATCTTTAGATCCCCGAAGACTTACAGATAAAATCGCCCACGCGTTCTACATTGTGATATTCAAGATAATAATTATCAAGAATCTCTTCGGTATCTAAATCCTCAAAAAGTTGAGGATGAAGAATTTTTGCTAGGGATGGTAGACCATGTATCATCATAGGTCCTGCGAATTCTCCTGACATAACTATCATTCTACTATTTGTTACAGAATCCATGTCATCAAATCCGGGTCGGTCACTAATCAAATCAAAGTGCGTCTGACATTTGCCGCTATCATCAAATAGGTCATAACCTATTTCAAAGGTAATACCATCAAACATTAAAACATCCGGATTGGAGTCTAGAATCGCTTCCATATCTACATGTGTGGTATGTCCAGGTAAGTCTTCAAACACATTTACCCCTCCAGCCAGATAGATTATGTCAGTCCACTGCGAAGTACCGGTTAGGACTACAGGATCTCTAGTCAACGAAGCGTGATGTTCCATAACCACAGTTGTTCTGTTTGACTCGTTAAGTAAAGAAATTCTCTGGTTGACTTCTGATTCAATTTGGTCGAATTCTTGAAACAATTTTTCCTTTTCAGAATTTTTACCAAATAAATCCGCTAAAACCGAGATTTCTGCTCTTAAGGAATCATACTTGTAAAAGTCGAGAGCCATTACTTTGATTCCAACGGGTTCTAACTTAGCCCTGATTGCGCTAGTGTCAACCATTCCATTAGTCGCAAATACAATATAAATTTCAGGTCTAACATCGAATAATGATTCAAAATCTATTTCCGAATGGGCGGAATTTTGAACCATCGGTGTATCCACAAATTCTGGCCACAAATTTTCATCGTTGAGGTCACCCGATACCCCCACAACTACGGATAAATCAACGTCTAACATCCTCATGACGGTGGCTGCATAACTATTGGTTATTGCAACACGTGTTGGTTGCTCTTCGAAAAAATGTTCTACACCATTTGAATCGGTGACAGAGAGATCACCTTCTTCGACCGAGGGGTCTGTCTGATTGGTATAATTCCAAACTGCATATGATGAGGTTAATAATATAATGATTTGAATTGCCATTATTTTTCTACCACTAATCATCAAAATCACCTTTTTTGAAAACATAAGCGGAAAATAGTATTGTTAGAAGGACAAATATTATTGGCAAATCTGGAGTCTTTTCTGATTCGTCTTCTTCACTGATTACATTTTCAATGTTGATAAAAATTGAATCGGAAGATTCGGAAAATTTACCGTTCGCAATTCCTTGTTTAACTCTAAATCTATTTTGACCTTCATCCAAATTTTCGACCAAGAATGAATTATCGGTACCATTGTATAATTCTGTAACCTCTCCTTCAGCATCAATTAAAATCAGAGAATACCAGGATACTGATCCAGTGGAACTTTCCCAAGTAATGGTTATCTCATCGCTCGAAATAATAGTTTGCGATTGTGTAGTAAAAGTTGGTGGAGGTAAGATATAGAATACCTCTAATTGGATGAAATTGCCTTCTACAATTTCACCAGAAATCATTTCAGCATTGATTTGGTAAGAATAGGTACCATCTAATTTTTGTTCGACGCTAAACGATGTGTTAGTCCCCGAATATATCAGATTATTATTTTCCATCAATTGATAGGATACAGTACCTTCGAAATCCGCCCATTGAATTGAATAATCATTTTCATCGATAGCCTTTGATTCAGTAATGAATTGCGGAACAATTGGGAAATGATACGATGATAGCTCTTTTACAACCATTTCTGAATGAGTACCTGGTAATCTATCGACGACCTTTACCCAGTTTTTCACTGTATCATTATACCACAACTCCCACGAAACAATTCCATCATTTTTGTCGGAAATGGCAATATAAGTCGTAGAGAAAGTTCCCGCCTTGGTAGTGATAGTTACATTTCGAGTGATTTCTACAGTATTTTGTGTGTCATCAGTACCGTCAGGATGACCAGGTACACCAATCACATTAGTTCTATTGAAGTGCATAGATAATGTTTCATCAGATGTTAAAGGATTTACTTCAACGCCTGATGAGTTGGTGAATTGCCATCCAAGGGTGCCTTCCATGTAATATGAGGAGCTTGAAGGAGCATCAACCCAATAAGTATGCAATGTTAAGAAATTTTGTGTGTCAATCCATCTGTAAGACTGGGAGCCTGGCTCTGAGGTGTTCGAATTAATTCTTGTCAAAAACGACTCCTTTGCTCTTCCGAATGAATCTGTAACTGTTTCTGTCCCAACTACGGTCATGGAAACATTATGAACTTTGAATTCGGTCAAAGGAGTATATACTGTTTCGTAATTCCAACTCATCCCAGAAGTCCAAGAATCTGACTGAGAACTTTGTGGTAAGACAATAATCAACAAAGAGTAATTATTCAATGTTGAACCGTTCTGATTAGTTGCCTCGATGTTGAATTCATAACTACCTGAAAGTTCGGCCTGGAATAGTAATTCAGTTTGCGCCCCTCGATACAACAAGTTACCATTTTGGTAGACTGAATAGTAATCTGTATAGTTTCCTCCCGCCCACTCTAATAGCAGTTCAGAGTCAGATATAGTCTGAACTTGCGTCGTAAAATACGGCAATTCTGGAAGTTCAACGGTAATATCTGAGGTCAAATTCATCCAACCAGACTGATCTGAAATATTCACAGACATCGGTTCGAGAATGTTAATCCCGGACCTTGTAATGTTGAAATCGTAAGAATTCCCAACTTCAAAACCTGTTAACAGATAATATCCATCATCATTAGTTATGGTTGATGATGAGCCGGAAGAAACTATGACGTCCGGCATTCCTAACCCATTGGTGTCAGTTACGAAACCGAACTTACTGGTAAAGCCTTGCTGAAACGAATAATCGTTCACATATGGAGAGGTAGATGAACCTGACTGTAACGGCACATAGAGGTATTGGGAATCGTTTTCTAAACCATCGAAATTAGCCTTTATAGTATAATATTGACCAATATCTAGTGGGCCAAGTTCAGCCTTACCATCGATGACTGAAACACTATCTTGTAATTCCATTAATTCAAAACTATTGCTTTCTGAATTCGCAATAAGATTTCCTTGGGAATCCTTCATCTTTAGTGTGAACCAGTTGTTTCCAACATACCAATCAAGAGTGACATCGGAGGAAACATCGATAATTCGATAGGCAACTGTGTGCCCATCATTCATGAAGTAAGCACGAATTACATGTTCTCCAGAGGAGATTCCAGGGAAGGAATAACTCCCTTGATCGTCAGACCATACCGAATTCAACGAATCTACCTTGATGCTAGTTCTATTAGCAATGAAGTTCCCGGTTGAATCATAAACGGTTCCAGAAATAATAAATGTCTGCTCTGTGTTGTCTTCAGCGACTGTTTCATTTGGTATGGTACAAACTAAAAACATAAACACTAGCAAAATAGTATTTATCTTTCTCATATGTATCACAACTTCTCAATTGTCAGCGGCTCGGTGCAACTTGGGTGAATTCACTCCGAGCCGCCGACGTGAGAGGACTTCTTGTAAACAAGAAAATCAAGCTAAAGTTCCAATATCAGCAGAGGTGATGCCGTAATGAGCCCATGCACCGGTAAACCATGCAGATACATCGTAGGCAGTTCCTAGCTTACTTGAGTCTGTCAAATCCAGAATTTCATTCATTTGATTTGCACCATAGTTGTCGTAGTACATTGGCATTCCAGTTGAACCTACTGATCCAAATCCTTCGTTACATTCGGTTTCGTTGACATCAGAAGCCACTACATGGACTTCCATGTTGTAGCAGCCAGTGAAGGAAGCGCCACCTGGCATTGTGGTATTTTCATACCACTGGAATGCATCACAGTTACTAGCCTGTCCAGCACCAATCCACGCCATTCCGTGAGTCTTGTTGTTGTAACATGCATCGGTGTAATCAGCGACGTATGCTTCGATAGTCTTCCAGAAGGTGTAACCCTCTGCTTGGTACTTAGGACCAGATGTGTTGCTGTCCATCTTTGAAGTGTACTTTAGTGTAGCTTGTGAGTAAGTAATTATCACATTCTTCATGATGGTGTCAACTGCACTGTTGTAAGCAGTTGAGTCATTTGCTTGTAGAGCAGCTAGACCAGCGACCATTGCTGCTTCAGTAGCGGACAATGCGTTGGAAACTCCACCAGTCTCAGTACCGAAATCTGCAGCACGCTTCTTCATAGTGTAAGCAGGAGAGCAGCTCCAGTCTTCATCTGGTCCGTGGAAGAATGCCCATCCTTCGTCCCAGTTGTGAGGTGCGCCGGAATCATTGTCGATGTTTCCTACAGCCGCCTTGCCAACTGCTGAGTTGAGCTCATGAATAGTGTAAGCAACCATTCCTAGGTTAGCAGTCAATTTTGCAATACCTTGGTATCTAACTGTGTCTGAGGTTCCAGCGAAATCGCCAGTTCCGTCAAGAGCAGCCATAATGTGCGCATCTACAGAGCCGGATTGGTTGTAGAAAGCATCGTAGCCGTGATTCTTACCATCAGCAGCTGCGAATCCTGCTAGAGTACGGTAAGATCCACTGTCTTTTTGTGCATTCTTACCATTCATGTAAATATTCTTTGCTTCAGCGAAATTGTATCCGCCATCGCTGCTAGCAGCAGACTTGATGTCGCAAAGGTCTTTCATCAAACTTCGATGGTTATCGACATTTGACGCATATGTGTATCCTGCGTCAGATGCGTCCATTGTGCTGACGACCTCTTCTTCTTCATCTTTTTCATCGTCATCCGTACCGAGACAACCGGCTAATCCAGCCATCGTCATCAATAGTATAAGCAATAATCCTTTCATCTTCTTGTAATTCATAGTAAACACCTGTTTAGGCGCCCCTAAAAAAGTCCTATTAATATAATTTAGGTTCCCCTAACTTATCAATTTACAACTTATTCTATCTCAGCCACTGAGAAACTAGGCTCTCTGCAAACCTATCTTGGTCAAGTCCTGGATGTCCTTTTGGTCTCAAGATAACAAGAATATCTACCTCGCCGCCCCAAGAATTCGAGGCAACGCAGAGAACCTCACCGACCTTGAATCCATTAGGGTTAGCACTTATTGTCAAGCTCTTGAGTTCAAATAATCCAATATTGAGACTTCTTTCATCACCTGAAGCGGAGTCGATGTAACTGTGCTTGCTTCCTGTGACTACTTTTTCAAGAAGCATTTCTTCGGAATCTAATGGAAGAGGGATTTCGGCGTCTAACAGTTCAATTGCTTGTTTCAAACGTGATTGTTCTAGATTGAACAAGTCAGCTAAATCTAAGGCGGAAGACGCAGAACCCAAAGTAGAAAATTGATATGGAATTCTTAGATTTAATGACTGAACTATTTCAACATCTAAGCCCCCGCTGGAGGGTAGCATTACCCACGTATATTGATTTCCAGAGGGGTATAACGGTGCGTTTGGATTTTCCTTGAGCAAGGGTTCACCCCATTCCTCAGGGGATATCGGTTCAGAGGCAGGAATAAATCCCCCTGCAAGAACAACCACCAAAAGTGAACAAACAAAATAAATCCGAATCTTGGTGAATTCTTTCCACGTTTCTCTCCCTGCTGGACTCAAAACTGAAAGTAGAATTAGCACAGGTAAAATAATTATGATGCCCCACGGGACTAACCACAGTAATATGATGCCGATTACAGATGATTCTATCCCATATTGGCCAATAATTTGGCTGTAGTGGAAATCTTCACCTTGAGATGTTGCTTTTTTCTTTGAAGAGTATACCCATAAACCGATAGTCACAAGCATAGCCAATGATGTGATTACACCTGCTAGCATTTCGACCCTCGACATTGGAGAGGAGTCATATTGAAAGATGCTTTCATTGATTCACACTAGCAACGGTAGATTGTCAAATGAGAACCCCGAGGCCGAACCATGTCGGAGGTGGTTCTCGAGATGGTTGATGTCGCGTTTAGACACCAAATTCCATCTCCAAGAATATTAAGGCCGTTTAAAAAAAAGCAGGGGCCTGGAATTTTTGCAGTTAATCTAAAGATATTCAAAGGTCAAATTTTAGGATTGGTCGGACCTAACGGCGCAGGAAAAACAACCTTGCTTCGAATGTTAGCAGGAATTTTTCCAACCGACAGAGGAAATATTTTGGTGGAAAAAAATGATTCTGTTGAATTAGTTAAAATTTCGCAAACAGATTTACGCTCAATGGTTGGACACATGCCTGAGCAGGTTAGGTGGCAAGGGAAAATTTCGGTTAAGAATGCTTTATTTGATATCGCTGAAATGAGAGACGCCGCTCATCGAGTTGATGGCATTCTAAATATGGTGGGATTGGCTGATATCGCTGATTCACCCTTGGATCAATTAAGCCAAGGTATGCGCCAGAGGTTAACTTTGGCAACCGCGCTTTTAGGATCTCCTAAGATTTTACTTCTAGACGAACCGTTCAATGGTTTAGACCCAGTTGCAACAAGAGCGTTTGAAAAATTATTAGTAGAGTTATCCAAAAAAGGGGTTTCAATAATTATTTCCTCGCATCGAGTCGCTGGTATGGTACATCTAGTTGATAGGCTTGCGCTGTTACATCAAGGGCAATTATTAATCGAAGGAACGTTAAATGATATTGAAAGTGAATACAATTTGAGTAACAGAATTGAGATTACAGGTACTGGAAAAATTCCAAACTTCGATGAAATTATTGGAGAAAATGAAGTGACAATACAATCAAATGAGGAAGACGAACAATGGTCTGTTGTACTGAGAAGTTCTGCAGATGGACTCTTGAAAAACTTAATTCAAAACAATCACAAAATTTTATCCTGGAAATCTAAAGAGATTGACATTGTTGAACTGTTGTGTGCAGCAACCGGCCAGAACCTCGATGAAATAGGATTTGGAGTCATTACCTCATCAATGATGCCATACAAGGACAGAGGTGAAGAAGAATGAGTGATTTAAACAAAATAAAAATCATCTCACTCAAGCACATCAAGAGGCGACTATTTTCAACACGAATGGCTATAATGTTGCCCATTTTGATTCTCTTTATTCCCGGAATGGCGTGGGGTTTTTCTGACCCTAATATCGTATTACCTGGCGATGTCGAACCATCCTCTGCAATCGAGGTCATGTTTTACACTAGCTTAGGTATTGTCTTTGCCGGTACTATGTGTGGGGTGTTGATTTCCTTCGATGGAGTTAGCAAAGACAGAGAGAGTGGAGTTCTAGAAATCAAACTCTCACAACCCATGTCGCGCACCCACCAATCAACTTCGATAATTATTGGCCACTGGTTTTCGATTCTAATTCCGACATGGCTTCTTTGGCTAATTTCATTCATCATTGTTAACTACAGAATTGACGACTGGCCAAATCTTCTTGATGGAATTATCTCATTCTCTGCAGTAGCGTTGGTTTTACTGTGGTATGTACTATTCGCACTGATTGCTTCGACATATGCCAAAGAGCAAGGAACATCCATTGCCTTTGGAATTGGTGTTTGGTTTTTATTCACCTTTCTGTGGGCTTTAGTCACGACGATGGTAGCGTTCGCATCGGGGGTATCCATCGGTGAAGATAACGACCCGGAATGGATAAATTTGGAGGGTTTACTAGATTTATTTTCGCCAAATGGTGTTTTCCACCACTTACTTGAGACAAGGTTGGCTGACATCGATCGAGGAGTGTCTCCGATTCTATCGTTCTTAGCTGCTTTGCTGTGGAGTGTTATACCATGGTACTGGTTTAATTCTAGAATGAAAAATATACAACCATAATTACGACTTTAACAATACTCTAGGCCAAAGAGTATTAGAGAAGCAGGGATTAGGCGATAGCATGGCAGGAAACCGATTAGTGGTTCGTACGACCGCATTAAGCCTGATTATTTTGATGATTTTGATGATTTTGTCACCCATTGCTGAACAATCTCAGTTGACTGATGAAAAAATTTCTGAAACTGCTGGAAGGCAACTAGATGATGTTGATTGCTCAGGGTATACTTTTGAAGACTTGTTCGATTATAATTTTGCCCTATTCAATATCAACATAGAAGACGATTGGGCAACATCAAGCATGTCCGCTACAGCGTATGTAAACGGAAGTAACTCTGCTACGGTTAGAGAAAATCTTGATGGATTATTTGACGGAGCACCTGGAGGAAATAATTCTTGGATTAGTACCGATGAAAGAGAAGCAGTTAGAGAAATTGGCCCTAAGTGTATTGTCGACATGGATACTAGACTTGGAATCAGAGAAGGAATACCGCACCGAGGCGGAGTTGACTGGAATGATTTTGAATTCGTCGAGGAAGGAATCGCACTTGACGAGGTTGATTTAGTTCCAGACGGTCACTCTGAAGAAAGAAATTGCCAAAATTTGCTCGCATCGAGCAACTGTACTGAAGTACCTGTATCTGTTACGGACGATCTTCAAATCGCACTTTTTGTTAAAGGAGGCGAATCAAACAATATGAGATTTGACCAACTACCAAATAAAGGTGCTTCAAACTTTACCCTTGCGCTGAATGTGACAAACATGACAAATGCGGACTTGTTACTAACTTTTCCAGTTATTCAAGGTCTCAGAATTTCAAACTACAGCATGCAAGATGATGGCCAAGAAATTATTGGCGATGCACCCGTAGAAATCTACCTACCAGACGGAAGCTTGAGAATAATGCAACACGTTGACTACGATAAAGCAGATTGGCCTATTGGGCGAAATCTATTCATCGACTTCACTACTTCAGCACCTGAATCAAATGACATACCACAGTGGTCAGGTGCAGCCCCGAATAACAACTCGATTATTCCAGTTATGACTGGTATGGATTATCTAGCAGTAACAGGAGAAGAAATTAGTCAGTGGGCATCCGATTCCAACGGATGGGGTATCGACTGTGAGTTCGATAATTCAGCATGGTCTTCCAGACAAGACTCAGATGGAAATCTGTTCGTCACCTCTACTTCAACAGTCTCATCAACCGCTGAATGTTCAATTAAAGACCCATTTGGAGCCCAAAATAATGATACTCTTACATTCACATTTGGACAACCATTTACTGCTAATGGACAAATTTCCGACGGCGAAAATATTGATTTTACTATCAACCCAACTGGTCTAGTAAGTGAGTTGAGTGTAGTTTCCCACGCACATCAATCACAAATCATGGGTACCAGTCGCTCGGTCTCTGTTACAACAGACGCTGTTACTGTCGCTTTGCCCATGGAAGGATTAAAGCCTGGTAGTGTTATGATTATGGGTTCTGCTCTTAATAGCAATATGTTGACATTTAACTTTATGTTAGACTTTGAATTAGAAAAAGTAAGCCTCCCTCCAGTAATTGAATTAGTTGTTAACTTTGAAGGAAACAATGCAACATGGGATGCCAGCGGACTTAAATTCACATTGAAAGGAGAGGTTTTAGACCCCGATGGAGAAGCCGTGTCCTTGGCATTGAGCCTCTGTGGTTCACAAGCAACAGATTTTACCAAGGTTGGAAAGAATTGGGAAATAGACGTCTCAATCGCCACCTGCGTACAGCAAGGTATTACTGAATATGATGTTATTATCTCAGCTACTGATGAATCTGGAATTGTCAGTTCCTTGAATATTTTAATCAAGAATCCAAACGACACTGGTGACTCCAATTATCAAGAGACCACTGATAGTGATTCTGAAAGTTCAGGCTTACCTAGTGTATCATTACTAGCAACCTTGTCTGTTACACTACTCGGTGCAGCATTCGCTAGAAGGAAACTTGAGTGATGAACAAAGCCAGTAAAGGTGATTCTTATGTTCTCTGGCACTATTGAAGCAATGAGTCACGAAGGGGGACTCCTACTTTCATTCGGAGGTTCTTCTCCTGCGCTAGACTCAATTATAGTCAAGGCTTCAGACGGAGTTTATATTGGAAAAATAGATGGTGTTTTAGGCAATACAGAAGCGCCTATAGCCCATATTGGACACATTGATAGAAAGTTAAACTTAGAGTCATTAATCGGCGAGGAAGTCACAATTAGAGCAAAAAAACCTCGTGAAGAAAGAAGAGTAAATCCTCGAGAAAATCGTAATAATCGAAATGATAGAAGAGACTTCAGGCAAAGAGACAACTCAAGATCTGACCGTAACTCTAATTTTAGGAATCGAAATGACGGTTCAGGGGACTGGGATTGCCCTAAGTGTAACAATTCTAATTTTGCTAGAAGAAACGAATGTAACCGATGCGGAGAACCTCGCTCCGGAAGCGGTAGGAGAGATTACAGAGACCGCAGAGACAGTGGGCGTCGGGACTATAATAGAGGCGAAAGTAGAGACCGTCGTGACTTTGGTAGAAGAGACTATGGCAATAGTAGGCAAAGAGATGGAAGAAGAAATTCTGGAAAGACCTTCGCAGATAACGACTGGGATTGCCCTAAATGTAAAAATTCAAATTTCTCATTTAGAACTGAGTGTAATAGGTGCGGTGAACCACGTTCCGGAGGTGGCAGAAGAGACTCAAGAGACCGCAGAGATAGTGGTCGAAGAGACTTCGGAAGAAGCGGTGGAAGAGAACGTCGCGACGGTGGACGAAGAGATTTTGACAGGAATAACCGAAATCGCAGAGATGGCGACAGAAGATTTTCTGATAGAAATGATACTATGTCTAACAACGAACGACCAAAACCTAAGCAGAACAATTTCCGTAAAGCCAGAGGCAAAAGACCTGGCCACGCTCACAACAACGCTCCAAAACCAATCGTGCCTAGAAAATTCAAACGAAATCGAGATGATTAAATGATTCACTCATAGTGCCTATGCTATGAGCGCAGAGGAACACTACCTAAATGCGATTGAAGCACTCGAAAGTGGGGATAGAGATACCGCTCTTCAAGAGGCAAAGTCCGCAACTAAAATTGATCCTGAACATGTAGATGCATGGCAAGTGTACTCTGATGCCGCATTAATGACAAACGGTGAACCAGTTTCACTGATGGATGTATCCAAATCCTTTTCGGCACTAAAGAAAGTAGTGGAATTAGAGCCAACTCGAATCGATATGTGGGTCAGGGGAGGTAGACTGCTGGCTGACGAATTAGGATTGCTTGTCGAAGCCTTACAATGGTGGCAAGATGTTCGTCATCATGCTCCACATGAAGTAACACCATTGATTGAACAAGCAACAATTTTAGCCGATATGGGGATGTATGAAGAATCACGACAAAGACTTGAGACAATCATCAATGAAAACATGGATGTTGCCACCACACAATATGGTCGCATACATCAATTGCTAGGAATGGTTAGAACTGCTGCAACACAAGATCCCAATGAGCATTTCAAGCCATGGGAAAAACGCCATTCTGGCTGGGGTGCAATTGAATCAAAAATGAAAAAGCCGCCAGTTTCTGAGACCTTCATTTTTATGATTACAACCATACCAATCCTATTTGCCGTGATTTTGTTATCCAATAGTGTGGCTGGGCAAGGATGGGGTGCTTTCTGTTTAACATCGGTAGTTATTTTCGCTACTGTTCTATTTGGTATGAGAATAGCTAAGAATTTATTTCGTTCCGTCAACAGGCCAGCATTCAACTTATTGCGCGCAATGAATTTTGAAGCATCGTCCGGTTTCGCAGTAATCCCCGAGAATATTAGAACCTCAGTATTGTGTATGTATATCATGCAAAGAAAGCCGAAAGCATGGCAGGAAAGAATGATTAAAATTATTGAAGAGAATAACAAAATTCCGAAAAACTGGAAAATTGCGTTACCTGACTTCGAGTCACATTATGAGGAAATCGGGTATATCGATGATGCTGCCGAGGAAAGCGAAGAGACAGCTAGTGTCTTCTGGGAAGAAGAGTAACTCACGTTCCAACTGTGTAGTCGCTTAGGTAAGCGACTTGATCAGTTGTTAGAACATCAATTTCGAACCCTAGAGTTTCCAATTTAGTCTTCGCAAGACCTTGGTCTTGTTCGAGAGAAATATCGTAGACAATTGAGTCCAAATCTTTTCCTTCTTTTGCCAATCTGCAAAGAGCAAGGTATTGATTTGCAAAGGACATGTCCATAACTTCTGATGGATGACCTTCTGCTGCAGCCAGGTTAACTAGCCTTCCATCGGCGAGAAGGAATATTTTTCTTCCATCAGAAAGTGTGTATTCGTCGTTGTTATCTCTAATTGTTCTTACACTAGAGGAGAGTTCTTGCAAATCTTCAATATTTATTTCACAATCATAATGGCCGGTGTTGGAAATGATTGCACCGTCTTTCATCGAAGCAAAATGTCTCTCAACAATAATGTCTTTCATACCTGTTGCAGTACAGAATATATCTCCTAATGCAGCAGCTTCATCCATTTTCATGACTCTAAAACCGTCCATCACAGCTCTAAGTGCTGGTAGTGGGTCAACCTCTGTAATAATGACATTTGCACCCATACCATGCGCTCGCATGGCAACTCCTTTACCGCAATGGCCATATCCTGCAACAACGAATGTCTTGCCTGCAATTAGAACTGAAGTCGCTCTAAGTATTCCATCAATAGTTGATTGACCAGTTCCGTAGACATTATCAAAATCCCACTTCGTAATAGCGTCGTTAACTGCGATTACCGGATATTTTAGGTCTCCAGCCTTACCCATTGCCCTGAGTCTGTGGACCCCTGTAGTTGTTTCTTCAGTACCCCCGATAACTCCTTCCGCATATTCTAATTTTTCACCGTGTACTCTGACAATCAAGTCAGCACCATCATCCAAAGTTAACGTCGGTTTGAATTCAAGAGTCTTATCGATACACCAATAGAAGTCCTCGGTTGATTGCCCATGCCATGCATGCACAGAATACCCTTCGGATGCAAGCCATGCAGCGACATCGTCTTGAGTAGAAAGTGGATTACATCCAGACCAGGAAATTTCGGCACCAGCAGCCACTATGGTTTCAATAAGAACCGCAGTTTCTTTAGTAACGTGAAGACATCCTGCCACTCGCATCCCAGCAAGTGGTTTAGTCTTCAAAGCTTCTTCCTTAAGAGCGGCTAAAACTGGCATTCTTGCTCTAGCCCAATCGACTCGGAGGGAGCCGGATTTAGCTAGGTTAATGTCTGCGACTGTGTAGGTATCAGTACTGTCCATGCCTAGTGGGATTAATGGTTACTTTTGAACCCATTGATGCAACAAACTTACAATAATTAGTGAAGAGTCAAACTCTTACTCATTGTTGCTGTTGTATATACGCCGCAGCATACTGTTGAGCGTAAGCCGCTGCGGTTTGTTGGTCATATCCTTGGGAGATGAACTGCTGGTAATACTGCTGGTATGCTGCATCCATTGCTGGATTTGTCGATGTAG
>CEWG01227671.1_pt1 | contig 43794 bp, 38 predicted proteins | sample 361411 | NCBI WGS metagenome assembly CEWG01 (sample SAMEA2622173, study PRJEB7988) | marine metagenome | biome: marine biome (ENVO:00000447); feature: surface water layer (ENVO:00002042); material: "saline water (ENVO:00002010), including plankton (ENVO:xxxxxxxx)" | depth 5 m | reverse complement strand
AAAAAAAATGTCAGCTATTTTTAATTACATTAAGGATTCATTTGAGGAGCTTAAAAATAACGTTTCTTGGACTCCCCGCCAAGAGCTTCAGCATCTTGTGTTGGTGGTGATGCTTTTCTCAGTGATCTTTTCAATAGCAATATGGGGAGCCGATACAGTACTTTCAGAAGTTGTAGGGTTTTATTTTAAATTAATTAATGGATAATCATGGCTGAAGTTGTTTCAAAAAGTTGGTATGTTATTAGAGCAGTGAGTGGACAAGAGGCTAAGATTAAAGACTATATAATGGCTGAAATTTCACGTTTGGGACATGCTGAAAAAGTTGAAGATATTTTGGTTCCGATGGAAAAAGTTGTTCAGATTAGAAATGGGAAAAAAATTAATAAAGAGAAAGTCTACTTTCCTGGATATATAATGATTAAAGCTAATTTAATTGGAGAAATTCCTCACATTATCAAATCTGTAACTAATGTAATTGGCTTCTTAGGTGAAACTAAGGGGGGCGATCCAATTCCTTTAAGAACAGCTGAAGTTAATCGAATGCTTGGAAAGGTAGATGAGTTGACCATGACTACGGATCATATTGCAATTCCTTTCACTCGTGGAGAAAATGTAAAAGTAATTGATGGACCCTTTAATGGATTTAATGGTAATATAGAAAAAGTTAATGAGGAAAAGAGAAAACTGGAAGTTATGGTCAAAATATTTGGTCGTAAGACTCCCTTGGAATTAAGTTATATGCAAGTAGAAAAGTTATAAATGTTGACCTAGTGAGAGGTTTTTTGGCTTTCAATTAAAACCACTCCGAAAAATTAAATTTCGAATTAAAAATGGCAAAAGAGATTGATAAAGTATTGAAGCTACAAGTCCGGGGAGGTGCCGCTAATCCTTCACCACCAGTGGGACCTGCATTAGGTGCAGCTGGAGTTAATATTATGGAGTTTTGCAAGCAATTTAATGCGCGAACCCAAGACAAGCCTGGCAAAGTTTTACCAGTTGTTATTTCAGTGTATAAAGACAAGTCTTTTGAATTTACCATCAAGACACCTCCAGCAGCTGTTCAATTGATGGAAGCAGCGAAATCAAAAAAAGGATCTGGTGAACCAAATAGAACAAAAGTAGCCTCTGTAACTTGGGAGCAGGTTAAAGTAATTGCTGAGGATAAGATGAAAGATTTAAATGCGTTTACTGTTGAATCCGCGATGAAGATGATAGCAGGAACTGCTCGTTCAATGGGATTCACTGTTAAGGGAGAGTTTCCCGATAATCCTTAAAAAATAGTTATGGTAAAATTATCAAAGAAACAAAAAGAGGCTAGAGAAAAAGTAGATTCTAATTCTATATATTCTCTTTCAGATGCATCCAGTTTAGTTAAAAAAATATCTACAACCAAATTTGATTCATCCGTTGACTTAGCAATTAGGTTAGGAGTAGATCCCAAAAAAGCTAACCAAATGATTAGAGGAGTTGTATCACTTCCTCATGGTACTGGAAAATTACTCCGTGTTCTTGCCTTAGTAACACCAGATAAAGAATTAGAGGCAAAAGAAGCGGGTGCTGATTTTATCGGACTTGATGAGTATCTTCAAAAAATTAAAGATGGTTGGACTGATGTAGATGTTATTGTAACCATGCCAAGCGTTATGGGTAAGTTAGGGCCTTTGGGAAAGGTTTTAGGCCCGAGGGGCTTGATGCCCAACCCCAAAACAGGAACTGTTACAATGGATATTAAAAAAGCTGTAACTGATGTAAAAGGTGGAAAGATTGATTTTAAAGTTGACAAAAATGGAATTATTCATGCATCTATTGGTAAAGCTTCATTTGATGCGAAAAAGATAGAGGATAATGCAAATGAATTGCTGAAAACAGTTCAGAAGATGAGACCTACATCCATCAAAGGTACTTATATCAAGAGTATTTTTATGTCCAGTACTATGAGTCCCAGTATTAGTATTGAAACAAAAATTGCTTAAGATTTAAAAATACAAGAATGACAAAACAAGAGAAAGTTCAGGAAATCCAAGATTTGACATCTGAAATAACATCAGTGAAAAATCTTTATTTGACTGACATTGCTGGTTTAGATGCCACACAAACTACTGCTCTTCGACGAGCTTGTTTCAATGCAAATATCAGATTATCAGTAGTTAAAAATACCCTTTTAGCCAAGGCTATGGAAGCTTCTGAGAAAGATTTTGGTGAATTGAAGTCAGTATTAAAAGGTAACACCTCACTAATGATTTCTGAAGCTGGTAACGCTCCAGCAAAATTAATCAAAGATTTTCGAAAGAAATCTGACAAGCCCTTACTTAAGGGAGCATATATTGAGGAGACTATTTATATAGGTGATGACCAAATCGACTATCTTGAATCTATTAAGTCGAAAGAGGAGTTAATTGGCGATGTAATATCAATCCTTCAATCTCCGGCTAAGAACCTTATTTTAGCCCTTGAGTCTGGAAAGTCTAATCTATCAGGAATATTAAAGACATTATCTGGGAGATAATTAATAAAATATTAATAATTAAAATTTATAAACTTAAAATTAGAAATTCAAATTAACACAAAATGGCAGATTTAAAAGAATTCGCGGAAAAACTAGTCAACCTAACCGTAAAAGAAGTAAATGATTTAGCAGACATTTTAAAAGATGAGTATGGCATAGAGCCTGCTGCAACAGCTGTTGCTGTTGCTGGAGGAGGAGCAGCCGCCGCCGGTGGAGAAACAGCCGCTGAGGAAAAATCAGAATTAGACGTTGTACTTACAGCTGCTGGAGGTTCAAAACTTGCAGTCGTAAAGTTGGTTAAAGAACTAACGGGACTTGGTCTTAAGGAAGCTAAAGATTTAGTTGATAATGTACCTAGTAATATTAAGGAAGGAGTTTCCAAAGATGAAGCTGAGGGACTCAAAAAGTCGCTTGAGGAAGCTGGTGCTGAGGTAGAACTTAAATAGTTTTTATCCTCAAAAATTTTAGGTTTAGACTTTTAGAATTTATTGTCTTGAGTCTAAACCATTTCGTGTTTTAAAAGCCCGATGGGGCAAACCTTTATTTTGATATCTATAAATTAACATTAATGCCGAATACATCATCCAAAAGAGTAGACTTTGCTGTTGCAACAGACTCACCAAACTATCCAGATTTTTTAGACATTCAAATCAAATCTTTTCAAGATTTTTTCCAATTGGAAACAAAGTCTGATGAGAGGGTTGAGGAAGGACTATTTAATACCTTCAAGGAAAATTTTCCAATTTCAGATACTAGAAATCAATTTGTTCTTGAATTTTTAGACTATTTTATTGACCCACCTCGATATTCTATACAGGAATGTATTGAAAGAGGACTTACTTATTCTGTGCCTTTAAAGGCTAGATTAAAACTTTTTTGTACCGATCCAGAACATGAAGATTTCGAAACTATTGTTCAAGATGTATTTTTAGGCACAATTCCATACATGACTCCAAGTGGTACCTTTATTATAAATGGAGCTGAGCGAATTGTTGTATCTCAACTACATAGATCTCCGGGCGTATTTTTTGGACAGTCTTTTCACGCAAATGGAACTAAACTCTATTCGGCAAGAGTTATTCCATTTAAAGGCTCTTGGATAGAGTTTGCTACAGACATTAATAGCGTAATGTATGCTTACATTGATCGTAAGAAAAAATTACCAGTGACAACATTGTTTAGAGCCATTGGTTATGAAAGTGATAAAGAGATTCTTGAAATATTCGATTTAGCTGAAGAGGTCAAGGTTTCAAAAACTGGATTAAAAAAAGTTTTGAATCGAAAACTTGCTGCAAGGGTGTTAAAAACTTGGCATGAAGATTTTGTGGATGAGGATACTGGAGAAGTAATATCTATTGAGAGGAATGAAATTATAATTGATCGAGACACTATTCTTGAGAAGGAGCACATTGAAATGATTCTTGAAGCTGATTCAAAAACTATCCTACTTCATAAAGAGGACGCTCACATGTCAGATTATGCAATCATTCATAACACTTTACAAAAAGATCCTACGAATACGGAAAAAGAAGCTGTAGAACACATCTATCGACAATTAAGAAATGCAGAGCCTCCTGATGAAGATACTGCGAGAGGAATAATTGATAAGCTTTTCTTTTCGGATCAACGATATAATCTTGGTGAAGTGGGTCGATATAGAATGAATAAAAAACTCAACTTGGAAGTTGAGATGGACAAACAAATTTTGACTAAAATTGATATAATCACCATTATAAAATATTTAATTGAGCTTATTAACTCAAAAGCAGAAATTGATGATATTGATCATCTTTCTAACCGAAGGGTCAGAACAGTTGGTGAGCAACTGTCCTCACAGTTTGGTGTAGGTTTAGCTAGAATGGCAAGAACCATTAGAGAGAGAATGAATGTTAGAGATAACGAGGTTTTTACTCCCATTGACCTAATTAATGCTAAAACTTTATCCTCTGTAATCAATACCTTCTTTGGAACTAATCAGCTATCACAGTTCATGGACCAAACAAACCCACTAGCCGAAATCACTCACAAAAGAAGATTGTCTGCATTAGGACCTGGTGGGCTTTCAAGAGAACGGGCAGGATTTGAGGTTAGAGATGTTCACTATACTCACTATGGAAGACTATGTCCAATCGAAACACCTGAGGGACCTAATATTGGTTTGATCTCTTCTCTTGGAGTGTATGCCAAAGTAAATAATCTTGGATTTATTGAAACTCCTTACAGAAAAGTTGAAGAAGGGAAAATTGACCTCAATAAAACGATTTATTTAAGTGCAGAGGAGGAAGAAAATAATTTAATAGCGCAGGCTACTATTCCTTATGATAATTCAGGAAAAATTACTGCAGAAAAAGTTATTGCTAGAGATCAAGCAGATTTTCCTGTTGTAACTCCTGACCAAATTAATTATACAGATGTTGCACCAAATCAAATTGCTTCGATCTCAGCTTCTCTAATTCCATTTTTAGAGCATGATGATGCTAATCGAGCACTTATGGGATCAAATATGATGCGGCAAGCGGTTCCTCTACTTCAACCAGAATCACCTATAGTAGGTACGGGATTGGAACGTCAGGTAGCCTCTGACTCAAGGGTATTAATAAATGCTGAGGGTAATGGGATTGTAGAATATGTCGATGCTGATAAAATAAGTATTAAATATGATATGACAGAAGATGAACGATTGGTTAGTTTCGATGGAGACTCTAAAACTTATGAACTAATTAAATTTAGAAAAACAAATCAGGGAACTTGTATAAATCTCAAGCCAATTGTTAGAAAAGGAGACCGAGTCACAAAAGGCCAAGTTCTTTCTGAAGGGTATGCTACTCAAAATGGAGAACTAGCTCTTGGAAGAAATATGAAGGTAGCATTTATGCCATGGAAAGGTTATAACTTTGAAGACGCCATTGTAATTTCCGAAAAGGTAGTAAGGCAAGATTTATTTACTTCCATTCATATTGACGAATATTCAATTGATGTCAGAGACACCAAGCTAGGCACCGAAGAATTAACCGATGACATTCCTAATATTAGTGAGGAAGCTACGAAAGATTTAGATGAAAATGGTATGATTCGTATTGGTGCTGAGGTTAATTCTGGTGATATTTTGATTGGTAAAATTACTCCTAAGGGAGAATCTGATCCTTCACCTGAGGAAAAGCTTTTGCGAGCGATTTTTGGTGATAAAGCGGGTGATGTAAAGGACGCTTCACTTAAAGCACCTCCATCATTAAATGGCGTTGTAATTGATAAAAAGCTGTTTACTCGTTCAGTTAAGGATAAAAGAAAACGTAATCAAGACAAGCAAGATTTAGAATTATTGGATCAAGATTTTAAAGTTAAGTTTGATGAATTGAAAAATATTTTAATTGAAAAGCTTTTCAATATAGTCAATGGTAAAACATGTCAAGGTGTTCAAAATGACCTCGGAGAGGAAGTATTACCCAAAGGAAAAAAATATACTATTAAAATGCTTTCCAAAGTCGAGGATTACACTCACCTAACTAAGGGAATTTGGACAACAACTCCGGAAGCTAACAAGTTAATCGCAGATTTAATTCATAATTATAAAATAAAAGAAAATGATTTACAAGGATCTTTAAGGAGAGAAAAATTTACAATAAGTGTAGGTGATGAACTTCCAGCAGGAATTAAAAAATTGGCTAAGGTTTACGTAGCAAAAAAACGCAAACTCAAGGTAGGGGATAAAATGGCTGGACGCCACGGAAATAAAGGCATTGTTGCGCGAATTGTTCGTGAAGAAGAAATGCCCTTCCTTGAGGATGGTACTCCAGTCGATATTGTTTTAAATCCTCTTGGTGTACCCTCACGAATGAACATTGGTCAAATATATGAGACAGTCTTAGGATGGGCTGGACTAAACTTAAGTGAGAAATATTCTACTCCTATATTTGATGGTGCAAGTATAGATCAAATTAATGAGTTGACTGAAAAAGCGAATGTCCCCCTATACGGTCATACATATCTTTATGATGGTGGTACAGGAGAACGTTTCGACCAGGCTGCTACAGTAGGAGTCATTTACATGTTAAAATTGGGACATATGGTAGATGATAAAATGCATTCAAGATCTATTGGACCTTATTCCTTGATTACTCAGCAACCATTGGGAGGTAAAGCTCAATTTGGTGGACAGAGATTTGGTGAAATGGAAGTCTGGGCTTTGGAAGCATATGGTGCTTCCAGTACACTTCAGGAAATTTTAACCGTTAAGTCTGATGATGTTATCGGTAGAGCAAAAACTTACGAATCCATTGTAAAGGGAGAAATGCTTCCAGAACCTGGGTTACCCGAATCCTTCAACGTTTTGATGCATGAGTTGAAAGGATTAGGATTGGATATCAGATTAGAAGAATAATTAAAAATTATTATTGAGTTATGCCTAAAAACAACGAAATTATTACCCAAAAGAAGTTCAATAAAATTACTATTGGTTTATCATCTCCAGAGGTCATCCTCGGCAATTCAAGGGGGGAAGTTCTAAAACCTGAAACCATCAATTATAGAACTCATAAGCCTGAACGCGATGGTTTATTCTGTGAGAGAATTTTTGGTCCTGTAAAAGACTTTGAGTGTGCATGTGGAAAATACAAACGTATTCGATATAAAGGAATTGTTTGTGATCGCTGTGGAGTAGAGGTTACAGAAAAGAAAGTTAGACGTGATAGAGTTGGTCACATAAACTTAGTTGTTCCTGTTGCTCATATCTGGTATTTTAGATCTCTTCCTAACAAGATTGGATACTTACTTGGACTCCCTTCCAAAAAGTTAGATATGATTATTTATTATGAGCGGTATGTAGTTATTCAACCCGGAAATACTAAAAATTCTGAAGGAGAACCAATACAAAAAATGGATTTCTTGACCGAGGAAGAGTACTTGAATATTGTGGAACAACTTCCAGTTGAAAATCAGTTTTTAGAAGATACTGATCCTGAAAAGTTTATTGCTAAGATGGGAGCCGAGTGCTTAATTGAATTACTTTCCAGAATAGATTTAGAGGCTCTATCATTTGAATTAAGACATAAAGCTAATAATGAAACTTCAAAACAAAGAAAAACAGAAGCTTTAAAAAGGCTTCAAGTAGTTGAGGCTTTAAAAGAAGCGAATGAAAACAGAGATAACTCGCCAGAATGGATGATAATGAAAGTTATCCCTGTCATTCCTCCAGAGTTAAGACCACTTGTCCCTCTAGATGGTGGGCGCTTTGCAACTTCTGACCTAAACGATCTTTATAGAAGAGTTATCATCAGAAACAATCGTTTAAAAAGATTAGTAGAAATCAAGGCTCCTGAAGTAATCTTGAGAAATGAAAAGCGTATGCTTCAAGAATCAGTTGACTCACTTTTTGACAATACCAGAAAATCTTCAGCAGTTAAAACGGATTCTAACCGACCACTAAAATCTCTTTCCGACTCTTTAAAGGGTAAACAAGGACGTTTTCGTCAAAATCTACTTGGTAAAAGGGTTGACTATTCGGCTCGTTCTGTCATTGTTGTAGGTCCTGAATTAAAACTTTTTGAATGTGGTTTACCAAAAGGAATGGCGGCTGAACTTTACAAGCCTTTTATAATTCGTAAATTAATTGAAAGAGGTATCGTTAAAACAGTTAAATCTGCTAAAAAAATTATTGACCGTAAAGAACCTGTAGTTTGGGACATTCTAGAAAATGTGCTTAAGGGTCACCCAGTACTATTAAACCGGGCTCCAACTTTGCATAGATTAGGTATTCAAGCATTTCAACCAAAGCTTATTGAAGGTAAGGCAATTCAGTTGCATCCATTAGTTTGTACTGCATTTAATGCTGACTTTGATGGAGATCAAATGGCTGTCCACTTACCGCTAGGGCCTGAAGCAATTTTAGAAGCTCAGCTATTGATGTTGGCTTCCCACAATATTTTAAATCCTGCGAATGGATCACCAATAACTGTTCCGTCACAAGATATGGTTTTAGGACTTTATTACATGACTAAAGCTAGAAAATCATCATCTGAGCTAAAGCTTAAAGGTGAGGGTCTAACTTTCTATTCTGTTGAAGAAGTACATATAGCTTACAACGAAAAACGAGTAGATTTAAATGCAATGATTAAAATCAGAGCTAAAGATTTTAATGATGAAGGAAAATTGGTTTATAAGATTTTAGATTCTACTGTAGGAAGGGTTCTTTTTAATGAGGTAGTTCCTGAAAACGCTGGATATTTTAACGAGGTTTTGACTAAAAAGAACTTGAGAGAGATAATAGGTAAAATACTTAAATTAACAAGTGTTCCAGAAACTGCTGCATTTCTAGATGAGATAAAGGATATGGGCTATAATTTCGCTTTCAGAGGAGGGCTTTCTTTCAGTTTAGGCGACATTATAATTCCTAAAGAAAAAATTGATATGATTGGAAGTGCAAATGATCAAGTCGAGTCAATTACTGGAAACTATAATATGGGATTAATAACTAATAACGAACGTTATAATCAAGTAATAGATGTTTGGACCTCAACTAATGCCAAACTTACTGAGATGGCAATGAACCGTATTAGTGATGATCAACAAGGATTTAACTCAGTATTTATGATGCTAGATTCAGGGGCAAGGGGGTCAAAAGAGCAAATTCGTCAGTTGACTGGAATGCGTGGTTTAATGGCTAAGCCTAAAAAATCAAACGTTGGTGGAGGTGAGATTATTGAAAACCCAATACTATCAAATTTTAAGGAGGGTCTTTCAATATTGGAATATTTTATTTCCACTCATGGAGCAAGAAAAGGATTAGCTGATACTGCTTTAAAAACGGCAGATGCAGGTTACTTAACAAGAAGATTGGTTGACGTTTCACAGGATGTCATTGTTAATGAGGAGGATTGTGGTACTCTTAGGGGTATAGTAGTCGAATCATTAAAGAAAAATGAAGAGGTTGTTGAAACTCTTGGTGAGAGAGTACTAGGAAGAGTGTCTCTTCATCCTGTAGTCGACCCCAGGACTGACGAGGTATTAGCTGAAGCAGGTATTGAATTTACAGAGGAATTGGTTAAGAAGGTTGAAAGTACCGCAATTAACAGTCTAGAGGTTCGATCACCACTTACTTGTGAGGCAGAAAAAGGAATTTGTGCCAAGTGTTATGGGAGAAACCTTTCAACAGGGAAAATGGTTCAAATAGGAGAGGCTGTTGGAGTGGTAGCTGCTCAGTCCATTGGAGAACCAGGAACTCAATTGACTTTGAGAACTTTCCATGTCGGTGGAGTTGCAGGAAACATCTCTGAGGAAAACCAATTGGTTGCGAAATTTGATGGTATTGCAGAAATTGAGGACTTGAAAACTGTTAAAGGTCAGGATTCAGAGGGTAACGATGCAAGCATAGTGATTTCCCGAACAGCTGAGCTTAAACTGGTTGATGCAAATACAAAAAATGTTTTGAACACTCACAATATTCCATATGGATCATCTATTTTTATTAAAGATGCTTCCAAGATTAAGAAGGGAGAAGTAATCTGTGAGTGGGATCCATTTAATGGAGTAATTGTATCTGAATTTACTGGGAAAATTAGTTTTGAAAATATTGAGCAAGGATTAACCTATCAAGTCGAAATTGATGAGCAAACAGGTTTTCAAGAAAAAGTAATTTCTGAGTCAAGAAATAAAAAATTAATTCCAACCCTTCACATCAATAACGCAAAAGGTAATACTTTAAGGTCCTATAACCTTCCAGTTGGTGCTCATTTGATTGTTAATGACGGCGAAAGTATAAAGGAAGGAAGAACTTTGGTGAAAATTCCCAGAAAATCTGCTAAGTCAGGAGATATTACAGGAGGTTTACCTCGAGTTACAGAGCTATTCGAAGCCCGAAACCCTTCTAATCCTGCGGTAGTATCCGAGATAGATGGTGTAGTCTCTTTTGGAAAAATTAAGAGAGGTAACCGTGAGATAATTGTAGAGTCTAAATATGGAGATTTAAAAAAATATTTGGTAAAATTATCTAACCAGATTTTAGTTCAGGAAAATGATTTTATAAAGGCTGGGATGCCACTCTCAGATGGATCAATTACACCAACAGACATACTCAACATAAAGGGTCCTTCTGCTGTTCAACAATACTTGGTCAATGAGGTTCAAGAGGTTTATCGATTGCAGGGAGTGAAGATTAATGATAAACATTTTGAAGTTGTTGTGCGTCAAATGATGCGCAAAGTTAAAATTGAGGATGCAGGAGATTCTATTTTCCTAGAAGGCCAACTAGTCTATAAAATTGACTTTATTAAAGAAAATGATAGCCTCTATGGTAAAAAAATTGTTGAAGAAGTTGGCGAATCAGAAAATCTTAAAGCTGGACAAATGATTTCTGCTCGACAATTAAGAGATGAGAACTCCCTTTTAACTCGAGAGGACAAATCTCCTGTTATAGCCCGAGATGCTATAGCAGCAACTGCTAAACCCGAGTTACAAGGTATTACAAGAGCTTCATTACAGACTAAATCATTTATCTCAGCGGCTTCTTTCCAAGAGACCACCAAGGTATTAAATGAGGCTGCCGTTAATGGTAAGATTGATTCTCTTGAAGGATTGAAAGAGAATGTTATTGTTGGACATAAGATTCCCGCAGGAACTGGTTCAAGAGAGTATGATAATATAATTGTAGGATCAAAAGATGAGTACAGTAGTTTATTGATTGACAAAGAAGAAGAATTAAACTTCTAAAAAGTGAGCAATAGTAAAGATCAAAAAGAGAAAAAAATTAATATCGAATTAGATGATTTAACCTCTCAAGGCATATACTCTAATTTAGCTGTAATTAATCACTCTCCTTCAGAGTTTGTAATAGATTTTGTCGTAGTAATGCCTGGTACTCCAAAAGCAAAGGTCAGATCTAGAATTATTTTAACTCCTGAACATGCCAAAAGGTTCCAAGGTGCGTTAGCAGATAATATTAGTCGCTTTGAGGAGATGCACGGAGAGATAAACCAAAAAGAGCAGCCCCCGATTCCATTAAATTTTGGCCCGACTGGTGAGGCATAAATTTAAATTATTGTTACAACTCTGATATATTTTTAAAACTCTGAGGTAAAATGAAAGTCTATTTCAGGATATTTTTGTTCTGCCATTTGAAGTGAAAAAGGAGAATCAGCTAAGTAAATTAGTTGACCGATTTTATCCTTTGCCAAGAACTTTTTCTTGACTTTTAAGAATTCTTTATAATTGATGCTTTCTTGATTTGATACACTTATCCAACAAGCTTTATACACATTAAAATTTTCAAATGTGCATTTGGCTCCATATTCGTGCTTCAAACGGTATTTAATAACTTCAAATTGTAAAATACCAACAGTGCCAATTACTTTTCTGCCATTAAGGTTAAGCGTAAATAATTGAGCTACTCCCTCGTCCATCAATTGATTAATTCCCTTATTAAGTTGTTTTGCCTTCATAGGGTCATCATTATTGATAAACCTAAAATGTTCTGGAGAAAAACGTGGAATTCCTTTATATTGGATTTGTTCACCAGATGTTAGGGTGTCTCCTATTATAAAATTACCTGTATCATGAAGACCAACAATATCTCCAGGGTATGAGATATCTATAATTTTTTTTCTTTCAGCAAAAAAAGCATTAGGACTTGAAAATTTTATATTTTTTTTTAACCTAACATGATAGTATGGAGTATTACGTTTAAATTCACCTGAAACAATTTTTATGAATGCTAATCGGTCACGATGGTTTGGGTCCATATTAGCGTGGATTTTAAAGACAAAGCCTGAAAAATCTTTTTCCTCTGGATGAATTAATCTACTATCAGCAATTTTTGGTTGAGGAGATGGAGCAATTTCAATAAAACAGTCGAGTAATTCTTGAACACCAAAATTATTAAGTGCTGAACCAAAAAAAACCGGTTGTAAATCTCCTTCTAAATAATCTTTTTGATCAAATTTTGGGTAAACTCCTTGAACCAGCTCTAAAGACTCTTTAAGATCGTCTAACATTGATTTTCCAACAACTTTTATTAAATTGTGATTTTCGAGAGTCAAATAATTAAATGTATCTGTTTTTTTTTGCTTATTTGAAGATTCAAAAAGATTGATGTTTTTTTTCCAAATATTATAAATTCCTTTAAAATTATATCCCATACCGATTGGAAAACTAAGTGGGCTTAATCTCAATCCAAGCTTTTTCTCCAACTCATCTAAAAGGTCAAAAGCATCCTTTCCTTCTCTGTCAAGTTTATTGATAAAAACAATTATAGGAATTTTTCGCATCCTACAAACATCAACTAATTTTTCTGTTTGTTCTTCCACGCCCTTAGCAACATCAATTACTACAATCACGCTATCAACTGCAGTAAGTGTTCTAAAAGTATCTTCAGCAAAATCTTTGTGCCCAGGGGTATCGAGAATATTAATTTTTATATTATTATAGTTGAATGCTAAGACTGAGGTAGCAACGGAAATTCCTCTTTGTCGTTCAATTTCCATAAAATCACTGGTTGCACCTTTCTTTATTTTATTTGATTTAACTGCTCCAGCCTCCTGAATTGCTCCACCATAAAGCAGCAACTTTTCAGTTAATGTGGTTTTGCCTGCATCAGGATGTGAAATAATACCAAAGGTTCTCCTCCTTCGAATTTCCTCTAGGAATTTCATATTTTTTTTCGTAAAAATATTATAATTAAATAACTCTAGTAAAATTTCTCCATAGGTTTTATGCTTTTTATTCGGTAATTTTGCGTTAATGATGAATAAAGAATTAGTTGTTTTAGTTGATCATGAAGATCGTCAGTTAGGGACTATGGAAAAAATAGAGGCCCACTCCAAAGCATTACTTCATAGGGCTTTTTCAATATTTATAATTAATGAAAATCGAGAGCTACTTCTCCAGAGGCGTGCATTAAATAAATACCATTCTCCTGGTCTTTGGAGTAATACGTGTTGCAGTCATCAGAGAGACGGAGAGTCGACATTAGATGCAGGGAGTAGGCGATTAATGGAAGAAATGGGGATGAAAGTACCCTTAAATGAATTATTTACATTTATTTATAAGGCTTCTTTTGATAATGGTCTTACTGAACACGAATTAGATCATGTTTTGATTGGATTTAGTGAGAAAAATCCAAAAATAAACCCAGAGGAAGTTGCTTCTTTTAAATGGTTATCGCTAGAAGAGATAAATAAAGATTTATTAGAAAACCCTAAAATATATACTGTTTGGTTTTCAATAATTTTTGACAGATTTTATAAATACATTCAAAACCAAAAAACAATATGAAAGTCACTATTTCTAGAAAAGCTCATTTCAATGCCGCTCACAGACTTTTTGTTAAGAGTTGGGACGACAAAAAAAATGAATCAGTATTTGGAAAGTGTTCTAATCAATATTATCATGGGCATAATTATGAGTTGATTGTAAACGTGACTGGTAAAGTTGATCCAATAACAGGAATGGTAATGGACTTAAAAGTTCTTGCAGATTTAATTAAAACTGAGGTCGAAGACCCCTTCGATCACAAGAATCTTAATATGCAAGTTCCTGAATTCGCTGACTTAATTCCCTCAGCTGAAAATATTGCAGTTGTTATTTATAATAAACTGATTAAACATTTAGATAAAGAAAAAACTTTGGAAATTATCCTTTACGAGACCCCTAAAAACTTTGTCAAATATTGTGGCTAATTACGGCCAAATAAAAAATTCAAATTATGCCAAGCATTAAATCTTTAAAGAAAGAAATCAACAATAAGATAGGTGAAATTATTGAAGATGTTTATGCCCTAGAACTTTCCAATCCTAAAATTGATTTTAAAAAAAGTGATCAAATTATTGATAAAGCTATTTCGATTTTTGACGATTTGATTTTTAGAATTCATAAAACTAAAAAAGATTCCAAAAAAGATGGATTTAAATTAATTAAAGCTGACTTAACTTTTTCTATTGACGAACTAAAAAATAACTTATCAAAGTTAATTTAATTAGTCATTTGATTCTAGGGCTCTTCGCTCTGAAATAAAATCAATTAGCAATTTTCCATATTTAGAACTCTTTACCTTCTCTGAAAGTTTTGAAACAACCGTATCCAATAATTTAATGTTAGCATCCGAAACCTCAGTAAGAGCAATGTATGGTGATATAACATTGTCTCCATTGGTACTTGCAAAGTTAAGTGCATATAGGTAGCGTCTTTTAAGGAGGTTGTCCATTGCTTTTTGAATCGAGTCTAAGATTCGATGGTTATTCCCTGACTGACTGGACTCGATGTATGCTTTGATATATTCTAGATTTTTTGCATTAAATTGACGAGAAATTTTTTTGTATTGCTGCAATAAATTTTGGTTTTTAGAGCCACTAACTTTAGCACTACTCTCAAATGTATTTAATAATGTATTAATAGTAATTTCACCTTTTTCAGCAAAGAACATTATTCTATCATTTAGGCTATCGCCGTCCTCTTTATTCAAATAAAGATAGAATATCTCTGGGCTTTCAATCTCTGTTTTAAATTGAAATTCTGGATTACCATTTATTACCAATGAGTCTACATCTACAAGTGTGGAGTCAAGTACTTTTTGAAGATAGAGTGTTCCTTTTCTAAGACCATCTATTTTCCCACTTACATGCATCATTAAACCCTTGTTCTGGATATTAGACTTACATCCTATTAAAAAAAATAGGTAAACAAATGATCTATATATTGAGATTCTCTTTATCATTTCAAAAATATTCGAGTGTTTTTTTTAAGAAATTTTTAAAGATAACTCAATTTGTTATCTAATAAAAATAGGTCTAAAATATTAATCTTAAAAGAATTTAAGTATTGCATATTTTTTTTAAAATGATTACTCGCTTATTATTAATTCTTTAAATAATCTTCCTAAATGTTAAATTGATTCTTGGATTTAAAAATTTTTTAGTTTTGGGGATTTGATGTAGCCAATTTGATTGCATTTTTCCTTCCATGAGTAATAAGCTTCCATTGTGGAGTTCCATTTTATATTTCTCAGTTTTTATTTGCCGGTGCTTAAAGTGAAAAAAACGAGTCTCTCCAAAGCTAAATGATGCTATTTGAGGGTTAATTCCTAGTTCCTTTTCATTATCCGCATGCCAGCCATTACTGTCTGAGCCGTTCCGATAAAGGTTAAGTAAAACACAATTAAAATCATGGTCACAAACGGTTTGTATTTTTTTTAAGAGTGTCTTTAGCTCTCGTGTCATTGGGTTAGGACGAAGTATTAAATTAGAATAGGTATAATTGCTTTTGGAATTACTATGGAAAGAGGTTAATCGGGGTTGCGGATATACTTTTCCAAATATTTTGATACTTTGTTTTTGCCATGGAATTTTATATAAAAAGGTGTTTAGGTATTGATTAGCCTCAATGTTGGATAGAAATTCTCGGTAATAACGTATTCGGGCATCTGGGAGATTTGGTTCCCAGTCAGCTACTATATTATTGGAATTATAAGTGATTAAATTAGAATTTATTTGTTAAATCTATTTAATAAGGTCTACTGAGCGCTTTATAAAAGTAGTTAAATCTTCCCCTTTTAATAAGTTTTGGGAGAGTCTTGCCAGATCAAGTGATTGATGAATCAAACGTTCGCGTTTTTTTGAGGTTTTGGTGTTTAATATTTGTCCAACTATCTCATGGTTTGTATTTACCAATAATGTAAACATCTCAGGGAAAGAGCCCATCATTCCACCACCAGTTTGTTGCATTTCTTTCATACGACGCATAAATTCAGGTTGAGTAAGAATAAATGGCAAGCTACTGCTATCCATTGCCTCAATTTGTATGGTGTATTTATCCCCCGGAATAACTGCTTCTATTATTGGTTTTAATTTATCTTTTTCATCATCGGTTAATTTTGATGCAGTGGGTTCATCTTTTTTAATAATATTTTCAACTGCATCGCTATCAACTCTTGTAAAACTAATCTTTTCCTTATCACGCTCAAGCTTTTGAATTAAATGGGAAATTATGGGAGAATCCAACAAAAGTACCTTATATCCTTTATCCTTGGCAGATTCAATGTAACTGTGCTGTTCTTCAACATTTGATGAATACAGAAAAATTAGTTTTCCATCTTTGTCAGTCTGGTTATCTTTTACTTTTGATTCAAGTTCATCATATGTCAGATACTCTCCGTCGGTAGTAGGATAGAGCATGAACTTTTCTGCTTTTTCATAAAACTTCTCTTCTGTAAGTAAACCATATTCAATTACTACTTTTATATCATTCCATTTTTCTTCAAAAATCTTTCTGTCTTTTTTAAAAATAGAATTTAGCTTATCCGCAACCTTACGGGTTATATAGTTACTTATTTTTTTTACTGCTCCATCAGCCTGAAGATAACTCCTTGATACATTTAGAGGGATATCCGGTGAGTCAATTACTCCTCTAAGCATAGTTAAAAACTCTGGTACAATTCCTTCAACATTATCAGTAACAAAAACTTGATTTTGATAAAGTTGTATTCGGTCTTTTTGAATGTTAAGGTCATTCTGAATTTTTGGAAAATAGAGAATACCAGTGAGATTGAATGGATAATCTACATTTAAATGTATATTAAAGAGGGGTTCCTCAAACTGCATTGGGTATAATTCTCTGTAAAAAGATTTATAATCATCTTCTTTAAGATCGCCTGGAGGTTTGGTCCAAGCGGGATTTGTCGTATTTACAATATTATCAACAGTTTTTGTCTTAGGCTTTGCATCTTTTTTTGCATTTTTTGGTAAAGGAAGTGTTTCTTCCTTTGTGCCAAACTTAATCGGGTATGGCATGAACTTATTATATTTTTTCAATAATTCACCTATACGACTTTCCTCTAAAAACTCCTTTGAGTCCTTAGAAATATGTAATATAATTTCAGTACCCCGATCTTTTTTATCTGATTTTTTTATTTGGTATTCTGGTGAGCCGTCACAAATCCAGTGAGCAGCTGGAGCCTTTTTGTAGGATTTAGTAATTATTTCCACTTTTTCCGCTACCATAAATGCGGAGTAAAAACCTAATCCAAAATGACCAATAATACCAGAGTCCTTAGCTTCTTCTTTGTATTTTTCCAAAAATTCCTCCGCACCTGAGAAGGCTACCTCATTTATATATTTATTGACTTCTTCAGCTGTCATACCAACCCCCTCATCTAATACGTGAATTTTTTTATTTTTTTTATCCAATTTAACCTCAACACGAGGTTTCCCAATTTCTCCTTTAAACTCTCCCATTCTGCTAAGATGCTTTAGTTTACTAATTGCATCTGTGGAGTTAGAAATTAGTTCTCTTAAAAATATTTCGTGATCGCTGTAAAGAAATTTCTTAATCAGTGGAAAAATATTTTCTACAGCAACATTTATTTTACCTTTTGACATATTTAAATTTTAAAGTACTTTATCAAAAAAAATACCAATTTAATAACAATGACACATTGACATAATTTTTTAAAAGATAAACATTTTTTAATTTTATAAAAAAATTTCATATGCCCAAAAAAATAAGAAATAGTAATATTGACAAAAACAAAATTTTAGAAGATTTTATTAATTATTCCCTTAAAAAAGATTTTTTCCCGAAATCGGTTTATATGTTTTGTAAAGATAATGACATAGAGGAAAAAACCTTTTACAGGTACTTTGGCTCCCTTGAAATAGTCAAAAAAGAAATATGGTCAGCTTTTTATGAAAATGTCAAGGCTCTTATTCAAAAGGAGAAAAATTTTGAATTATCAACACCAAAAGAAAAGTTGCTAACTTTTTATTTTACCTTCTTTGAGGTTTTGCAAAATAATAGAAGTTACATTCTATTTTCATTGAATTATCACAAAAAAATAACTTCAAAGATGAGCCAATTAAGTTTTTTAAAAAACAAATTTAAAGCTTTTGCATCTGATTTAGTAAATGACGGAAATCTTAACAAACCTATTTATCTTAAACATTCCCCAAAACTATTTTCTGAAGCAGCTTGGGTTCAACTACTATTTTTAATTAACTTTTGGATCGATGACACTTCAACAGAGTTTGAAAAAACTGATTTGGCAATTGAGAAATCTGTTCGAACCGCTTTTGATGTGTTTGACAACACTCCCTTGGAGTCAATTATTGATTTTGGAAAATTTCTATGGAAAGAAAAAATATCAACAACTTGAATACACTTAGTCATATCCCTGTCAACAAAGTTAAAAGAGCAACAAGTTTAGTTTCTGCCGGTGTAAAGTTAAGTGGAAACTATTTAAGATACTATGGTGAAAAAGTTCTTAAAGTTGAGGGTAGTCGGGGCAGACTTGATAAAAAAAATGCTAAAGATATTTATGACAGTTTAAAAACACTCAAAGGAAGTGCATTAAAAGTGGCTCAAATGTTGAGCATGGAAAACAACCTTTTACCTAGCGCTTACGTTGAGCAATTTAGCTTGTCTCAATTCTCTGTTCCTCCACTCTCGTGGCCATTGGTTAATAAATTAGTAAAAAAGTACCTAGGAAAAAGTCCTCACCTAATTTTTGACACCTTTGATGTTAATTCAAAAAATGCTGCAAGTATTGGTCAGGTTCATAAAGCAAGTTTAAATGGTAAAGAGCTAGCCGTAAAAATTCAGTATCCAGGTGTACGCGAGAGTATTAATTCTGATTTAAGTATAATCAAACCATTTGCCTCGAGGATGTTTAATTTAAGGGGTAAAGACATAGAAAAATATTTTAAGGAAGTTGAGAATAAATTACTTGAGGAAACAAATTATGCTCTCGAATTAGAGCAGAGTCAAAAAATAGCAAAGCAATGCAACAAAATCCCGTTCCTTAAATTTCCAACTTATTACCCTGAATTATCTACAGGAAAAATCTTAACCATGGACTGGATGAATGGTATTCATTTATCTGAATTTAATTCTAAGTGTAACAAAAAATTTTCTAAAATAAATTCGATAGGTCAAACTCTTTGGGATTTTTATATGCACCAGATACATCATTTAAGAGAGGTGCACGCTGATCCTCATCCGGGGAACTTTTTAATTGATGAATTAGACAACTTAATTGTACTAGACTTTGGATGTGTAAAATCAATTCCTAATGTTTTTTATAATCCATACTTTGAATTACCAAAAATTAGTGTGAAGAAAAATCAAAAAAAGTTTAAAGACCTTCTATTCGAACTTGAAATTTTAAGGTTAGATGATAATTCCAATGAAATAATTTATTTAACAGATTTATTTGGTAATCTAATAAATGTTCTAACCAAACCATTTACGGTCAATGAATTTGATTTTGGTAACAACAAATTTTGGAACCAAGTTAATGGTCTAGCAAAAAAATTATCTTCTGATAAAATTTTAAGAAAAATAAATGGGAACAGAGGGTCGAAACATTTTATTTACATGAATCGTACTTTTTTTGGTTTATATTCACTTTTAAATCAATTGGGTGCTAAAGTAAATACTCAGTCTTACAAGAAATATTTTAATGCATAGATCAGGTTTTATATATTTAATGAGAAACTACTTAGTTATTTTTAATTTGTTTTTAATTGTTTTAATCTCTTGCTCAAAGGATAAAATTGTCCAAGAAAAAACAAAACAAAGCACTATCTATGAGATTATTGATAATGATATAAACTACTCAATACTCTCAACTGCCCTAAGGATAACTAAATTAGACGAAGTTCTGAAAAGTGCTGATGTTTTCACATTATATGCACCTCATGATATAGCTTTTATGAATTTTTTAATTAATTCTGGTTATGGTAGTTTGCAAGAAGTTCCTGAATCCGATTTAAAAAAAATATTATTAAATCATTTAATGGAAGGTGAGTTAGAATATCGAAATTTTAAAACTGGCTATTTTAAAACTCTAGCTAAAAAAAATGAAGGCGATGAGTTTCTTTCCATATATATAAATCAAGTAAGAATGAGAGTAAATATTAACGGCTCCTCAAGAATAATTCAGGGTAATGTTAGAGGATCTAATGGAATTATTCACGTTGTTAATTCTGTAATCCCTATACCATCTCTTTCAACTTTTATTATGGCTGATCCATACCTTTACAATTTAAGTTTAGCTTTTTCCAGAGATGACTTTGATAATAATTTTACCACTTTGTTATCAAATTCATTTGACGATAAACCAGCTGGAATTACCCTTTTTGCACCTATTAACAATGCATTTGCAGATTTTCTTAGTGAATTAGGAGTCGATAGATTTAGCTTTATAGACACCCCTTCGCTATTACAAACTTTAAACAATCATATAACCGAAAATAGCTATCTATTAAAAGATTTATCTGATAATTTAGTAATAAGCACTTTGAGGGATGATCTAAAGGTTAAAAATTTCGATGGAATTAAATTAATAGATCAAAATAATAGAGAAATTGATATTATTTACAATGATATTCAGGCAAATAATGGAATTATTCATATAATTGATAAAGTCATAATGTAAAATTTAAGTTTAAACACTAACCTACTAATTTTGGCATAAGACTTTTTTATAGTATTATTGAGTAAATGTTTACGAAACTAAAATCAATTGTTATTTTTTACTTTATTTCAATTGAATTAATTTTTAGAACCATATAAACTTATCGAACTATGTTTAGATCAAAAATTATTGGTTTAGGAATGTATGTACCTGACAACGTAGTTACAAACAAAGATCTAACCAAAGTCATGGATACATCAGATGAATGGATTTTGGAGAGAACAGGTATTAAAGAAAGGCGACATATTTTGAAAGGGGACGGAAATACCACTGCCTTAATGGGAGTAAAAGCTTCTAAAATTGCTATTGAAAGAGCTAATTTGGATAAGGATGAAATCGATTTGATTTTGTTTGCCACTTTGAGTCCAGATTATTACTTCCCTGGATCTGGTGTTTTAGTCCAAAAAGAGCTAAAAATTAAAACATGCCCAGCCATGGACATTCGTAATCAATGCTCAGGTTTTATTTATGCGTTATCTACTGCAGACCAATTTATTAAAACTGGTATGTACAAAAATATTTTAGTAATTGGATCAGAAAATCATTCAGGAGGTCTAGATTTTAGCACAAGAGGTAGAGGAGTAACTGTAATCTTTGGAGATGGTGCAGGTGCTGCAATTGTCAGTAGATCTAATGATCCGAATGAAGGAATATTATCTACACATTTACATTCACAAGGTGAATTTGCCGAAGAACTTTCTTTAATTGGTCCTAGTACAAATCGTTGGGTGCCAGAAATAATCGAAGCTAATAATCCAGAAGATACTTCTTATTATCCCTTCATGAATGGTCAATTAGTTTTTAAAAATGCTGTAGTACGTTTTTCCCAGGTAATCGAGGAAGGTTTAAAAGAAAACAAATTGACTAATGAACAAATTGATTTATTGGTTCCTCACCAAGCAAATCTTAGGATTTCTCAATTCATTCAAAAGAAATTTGGGTTGAACGATCGACAGGTCTATAATAACATACAACGTTATGGAAACACTACTGCTGGATCAATTCCAATTGCATTAACAGAGGCATGGCAGGAGGGGAGAGTAAGGCCTGGTAATTTAATTGTTTTGGCGGCTTTTGGAAGTGGCTTTACTTGGGGGAGCGCAATTATTCGCTGGTGATATTTTTTTATCTCTAATAATCAATAGACCTAAAAAGGTTATTATTCCATTTAGAGGTAATAATTCATAACCGATTTCATAACCTCCCAAAGTGTCGCTGGATAAATTTCCAATCAAAAATATTATTGCTATCGAAACAACAACCACAATCCAAATTTTATGGTCTCTGATTTTGAAAGGGGTAAATATTCCAAAGGCAAATAAACCCAATAAAGGTCCATAGGTGTATGAGGCCATTGTTAACAAGCCATCAATAACGTTCCTCTCTAGTACGTGTTTAAATATTATAACAACGAAAACAATAATTGCACTCATATAAATGTGAATTTTTCTTCTGATTTTTTTTTGTATTTCTAAATCGAAGTTTTTAATTCTTAGAAAATCTATACAGAAACAAGTGGTTAGTGAGGTCAGTGCACTATCAGCACTACTGAATGCAGCAGCAATTAGCCCTAAAATAAAAACAACACCTAATGTAATTCCTAAACTTCCATTAAGGGCTACTTCAGGAAACAGCAGGTCTGTTTTTGGACTTCCATCGATAAGAGGTATCAATATTTGGTTTTGCTCTGCATATATATACATTAAAGCACCAAGTATCAAGAATAAAAAAGTAACCAAAACCATGACAAAGCTAAAAACAATCATATTGGTTTTAGCACTCCTAAGTGATCGGCAAGTTAAGTTTTTTTGCATCATATCTTGGTCTAGTCCAGTCATACATATTGTTATAAAAATACCTCCAACAAATGACTTAATAAAGTGGTTACGTTGCATAAAATCTTCAAATACAAAAATCCTTGTATATTTTTTAACTTCAGTTATACTTGAGAGATTCAAGCTTGAGGACTCAAATGATTCAAAAATTAGGACTAATGACAGTAACACGGATATAATCATTAAAGTCGTTTGAAGCGTGTCGGTCCAAACAATAGTTTTTATCCCTCCTTGTTGTGTGTAGACCCATATAAGAAAAACAGATAAAAAAACAGTGACCTCAAAAGGAATTTGCCAAGAATCAAAAATGAATTCCTGCAGAACTATAGTAACCAGAAAAAGTCTGAAGCTAGCTCCTAAAACTCTTGAAATGAAAAAAGAAATTGCCCCAACTTTATGACTATTGTGTCCAAATCTGTAATTAAGGTACTCATATATTGAAGTAAGGTTTTGTCGGTAATAAATTGGAAGTAAAATTAAAGCAACAACAAAATACCCTACCCAATAACCCATCACAACCTGAAAGTAGCTAAATCCAGAAGTTCCAACCCATCCAGGTACTGAGATAAATGTTACACCAGAAAGAGAGGCTCCTACCATCCCAAATGCAACTAGATACCAAGGAGAACTTCGGTTGGCTACAAAAAATGTCTTGTTATCAGCTCCTTTTCCTGTAACTAGAGCAATTCCCATTAAGAGAATAAAGTACCCCAAAATAATTGATAAAATAAAGATGGGTGTCATCATAATATTTAATAAATATACAAATTCAACACTTGGGAATTATTCCTAAATTTATGTCATGGATTTTTCGTCTAGATTGTTAGAAAATGCTGTTAATGAAATAGCTCAATTGCCAGGTATAGGTAAAAGGACAGCACTGAGATTAGCATTGCATCTTATAAAATTACCCAAGGAAAATACAATGAGCTTAACCCAATCTCTTAATGATCTCAGAAATCAAATAAAGTTTTGTTCCTCCTGTCACAATTTGTCCGATATACCAATTTGCGATATTTGTTCCAATCCTAATCGAGATAAAACTCTATTATGTGTGGTAGAAGATATTAGGGATGTTATTGCCATTGAGGGTACAGGCCAATTTAAAGGTTATTATCATGTTTTGGGAGGAATTATATCACCTTTAGATGGAGTAGGGCCCAGTGACCTTACATTAAACTCATTGGAAGAAAAGGTTAAAAAAGGGGAGATAAAAGAAATTATCTTTGCACTTAGCGCTACAATGGAGGCTGACACTACTAATTTTTACATTTATAAGATGTTATCACCATACAAAATAATTACGTCCGCTATTGCTCGCGGAATACCTTTAGGTGACGAGTTAGAGTATACAGACGAGGCTACCTTGGGAAGAAGTATTTTAAAACGCATACCTTACGAAAACTCAATTACAGATAAATAAATTATATCCTGTTTTATCATTTAAATTTAAATTATCATATTCATTTATAAATTTGGTAGTTTTGTAATTCTTAAAAAATGGGAAAACACTTATTAAAACTCCCTAAAATGGGAGAAAGCGTTGCAGAAGCTACTTTAATCAAATGGTTGAAAGAGGAAGGTGATACCATTGAAATCGATGATGTTATTGTTGAAATTGCAACAGATAAAGTTGATACTGACGTGCCTAGTGAATTTAAGGGTATTTTAATTGAAAAGTGTTTTGCAGAAAATGATGTTATTCAAGTAGGTGAGGTAATAGCAGTTATAGAAACTGAAAACGATAATTCCCAACTACATAATAATCTTAAAGAAAAAAAGATTGAAGAAAACGACGGTGGTGAGGATTCAAATTTAGAGGAGGATAAAGATAATATCGCAAATCCACCCACATTTAATTTACCTGAACCTCTTCCAAAATTTGAAATTTATGATTCTGCGTCAGATAACAATCCTGCTACTAAACAAACAATTGACAAACCTACTGATGACTTGATATCTTCTAATAACAACGCATTTTATTCACCACTGGTCAAAAGTATTGCAAAGGCTGAAAATCTCTCTGACAAAGAACTTAAATTGATAAAAGGAACGGGTAAAAATAACCGTGTAACAAAAAGAGATTTATTAGTTTTTTTAAACGATAGAAATCATCCTAAAAGAATTATTTCAGAAGATGAAAGCAATTTTACATCTTCCAAATATGGTTTGAAAAATGGCAATGGAGACCAAATTATTGAAATGTCCAGAATGGCTAAATTGACTGCTGACCACATGATTATGAGTAAACAAACATCAGCTCATGTGCAATCGTTTATCGAAGCAGATTTAACAAACATTTGGGAATGGAGAGAAAAGTATAAGCTAATTTTTCAGAAAAGAGAGGGGCAAAAACTAACATTTACACCATTATTTATTACCGCAGTAATTAAGGCTTTGAAAGACTTTCCATTAATCAACAGTTCTGTTGAGGGAGATAAAATTATTCAAAAAAGAGACATAAACATTGGGATGGCAACTGCCATGGAGGATGGAAACCTAATTGTGCCTGTAATTAAAAATGCTGACCATCTAAATTTAGTTGGTTTGGCAAAATCCGTTAACGACCTTGCTCAACGAGCACGAGGCAATAACTTAAGACCAGAAGAGATTCAGGGAGGAACTTTTACTTTTACTAATATTGGGAACTTTGGTTCGCTTACTGGTATACCCATTATAAATCAACCTCAAGTAGGAATTGTTTCAGCGGGTAGGATTCGAAAGATGGCTTCTGTGATTGAATCAAAAGAGGGAGACTCAATTGCAATTCGTAAAAAAGTAATTATTTGTCATAGTTATGATCACAGAATAATTAATGGTGCTTTAGGAGGTAAATTTATTAAAAGTATGACTGATTTTCTAGAAAACTGGGACATGCAACAAACTATCTAACCTTTTGATTATGATTTTAAAACTCAAAAGACCTCTGTGCTTTTTCGACCTTGAAACTACTGGAGTAAATGTATCTATTGATCGTATTGTTGAAATTGCGATTTTAAAATTGTACCCAGATGAAACCAAGGAGGCAAAGACTTGGCGTGTGAATCCCGAATGCCCAATTCCTCCACAAGCCTCTGCAGTTCACGGAATATATGATTCAGATGTGGCCGATGAGCCAAACTTTAAAACACTATCTAAATCTATTTTTAACTTCATCAAAGATTCTGACTTAGCTGGATATAATTCTGATCGTTTTGATATTCCATTATTAGCTGAGGAAATGCTTAGGGCTGAAATTGATTTTGATTTTAAAAATGTTAAAACAGTAGATGTTCAAAACATTTTCCATAAAATGGAACAAAGAACACTTTCAGCTGCACTTAAGTTTTACTGTGATGAGGAATTAAAGAATGCTCATTCTGCAATGGCTGATACTCAAGCTACTCATGATGTTTTATTTGCTCAGTTAAATAGATACAAAGAATTAAAGGGGGATATAAATTTTTTAAGCGAATTCTCAACTAGAAAAAAAATTGCAGATTTGGCAGGATTTATTGTTTTTAACAAAGAAGGAGAGGAGTGCTTTTCATTCGGCAAGCATAAAGGTAAATCAGTTCAAAGAGTATTGGATGATGAGCCTGGCTACTTTGGATGGCTTCTAAATGCAGATTTCCCAAAATACACTAAAAACATATTAACCGCAATTCGCTTGCGAAAATTAAATACAGAATAATTATAGGTGAAAATTATTTGTGTGGGTAGAAATTACCCCAAACATATTAAAGAGTTGGTTAATCAAAGACCTGAGTCACCAGTTATATTTATTAAGCCAGATACTTCTTTGATACAAAAAAACAATCCTTTTTTTATACCTGACTTTTCCAGGTTGATTAACTATGAATTGGAGCTTTTGGTTAAAATCAATAGAATTGGTAAATATATTCAACCCAAATTTGCATTTAAGTATTACCGGGAAATCGGTTTAGGGATTGATTTTACTGCCCGTGACATCCAGCAACAGCTCAAAGAGAAAGGTTTGCCTTGGGAAAAAGCAAAGGGTTTTGATGGTTCTGCATTAATTGGAGAGTGGTTTGATAAGTCAAGTTTTGAGGACATCAACAAATTAGATTTTCATTTGCTAAAAAACAGTGTAGTTACTCAAAGTGGGAACTCATCGCAGATGATATGGAAAATTGATGAATTGATATCGGAAATATCCAAGTTTTTTACATTAAAAATAGGAGATATAATTTTTACCGGAACCCCTGAAGGGGTTGGAGATGTTCAGGAGGATGATTTATTAGAAGGTTATTTGATGAATAAAAAAGCCTTTTCAATTAAAATAAAATAGTATGAAAGCTGAACTCATAAGTATTGGAGATGAAATTTTAATAGGACAAATAGTAAATACTAATTCGGTTTTTTTGGCAAAACAATTAAATAAAATTGGGGTTGAAATTAATCAAATAACATCAATTTCGGATAAAAAAAATATTATTATTAATACTCTTGATGATGCTAGAAAAAGAGCAGATATTATTATAATGACGGGAGGTTTAGGTCCAACGAAAGACGATTTAACTAAGCAAACACTTTGTGAATACTTTAATGATAAACTTGAAAAAAATGAAGCTGTTTTAGCTCATATTGAGAAGATTTTTAAAAAATACATTTCAACCCCAATAAATGATCTAAATCGAGCCCAAGCTGAATTACCATCCAAGGCAATTTTACTTCATAATCAGTATGGAACAGCAGCTGGTATGTGGTTTTTAGATCGAGGTCAAATTTTTATTTCACTTCCTGGAATACCATATGAAATGAAGGCTTTAATTATAAATGAGGTCATACCCAGAATTAAAAAACAGTTTGTATTACCTTCAATATTTCATAAAACAATTTTGACCTATGGTTTAGGAGAAAGTGTTATTGCTGAGAGAATATCTTCATGGGAGGACAATCTTCCAAAAGAAATTAAACTAGCTTACTTACCGAGTTTAGGCAGAGTAAGATTAAGACTTTCCACTATAGGAGATGACATGAAAAAAATTAAAAAATCAGTCAACGCTCAAGTTGAGAAAGTCATTCCATTGATCAAGGATATATATTATGGAACTGAGGAAGACAGGCCCATAGAGGTTTTGATAAGTGAAAAATTAATAGAGAAAAAACAAACACTTAGTTGCGCGGAAAGTTGTACTGGAGGTGCAATAGCTACAAGACTAACTGCTAATTCAGGCACATCAAAATATTTCAATGGGAGTGCAATAACTTACTCTAATTCATCTAAAACAAAATTGTTAGGTGTAACTAAAAATTTAATAAAAAAAAATGGATTAGTTAGCCATGAGGTTGCAAAGGCCATGGCTGTTGGAGCGAAAAAAAATTTTGGGACTGATTTTGCAATTTCTACCACTGGAAATGCAGGTCCAACAAAAGGAGACAATAAGGAAGATATTGGCATTGTCTTCATTGGAATAGCAACTTCTGAAAAAGTTGAAAGCTTTAGATTTAATATGGGAAATAATAGAACAAGAGTAATTCAAAAAACTGTTAATCAAGCTTTCGAAATATTGTATGATTCACTTGTTAAATCCTAATTTATTTATTTTTTTAAAACTGATTAAAAAAATGTACATTTGCATCCTGAAAAATAAAACATCATGTCCAGAATATGTGAAATTACTGGAAAGCGAGTAATGTTCGGTAATAACGTATCTCATTCGATAAATAAAACTAGAAGAAGATTCGACATTAATCTAATCAAAAAGCGCTTTTATATTCCTGAAGAAGACAAATGGATTACCTTGAAGATCAAGGCTTCCGTTTTAAAAACTATAAATAAAAAAGGAATTAATGCTGTAATTAAAGAAGCAAAAGCTCAAGGTATTTTATAATCATTTAGGATGGCAAAGAAGGGGAATCGAATACAGGTAATATTAGAATGCACGGAGCATAAAGACTCTGGTAAGCCAGGTACCTCAAGATACATTACCACAAAAAATAAAAAAAATACGCCTGATAGGATGGAAATTAAAAAGTTTAATCCTATTCTAAAGCGTATGACTGTTCATAAGGAAATTAAATAAAAGATGGCAAAAAAATCAATAGCATCGCTTCAGACAGGGTCAAAAAAGCTTACTAAGGCAATCAAAATGGTAAAAAAAGATGGTTTAAACTCTTATACCTTTGTTGAAGCCATTATTGCGCCTGATAATGCCAATGAGTGGTTTAGTAAAAAATAGTATCAATCTTGATTCAAAATATAGGCTACTTATTCAGTAGCTTTTTTTTTATAAAATTATGGGTTTTCTAAAATCATTTTTTACCAAGGATAAAAAAGAACGTTTAGATCAGGGTTTAAGCCGTTCAAAAAAATCTTTTTTTTCCAAACTTGGAACTGCAATTGCAGGTCAGTCTAGGGTTGATGATAAAGTGCTTGATGAGTTAGAAGAAGTACTTATTAGATCCGATGTTGGTGTTGCTACCACATTAAAAATTATTGAGGCCGTAGAAAATCGAGTTGTAAAAGACAAGTTTTTGGGGACCAAAGAACTTAATAGGATATTACGTGAAGAAATTGCCTTAATTTTAAAACAGCAATACCCAAAGGAACCTCAGCTTTTTGATTCTCAGCTTCCTAACAAGCCATATGTAATAATGGTAGTTGGAGTTAATGGAGTTGGTAAAACTACAACTATTGGAAAATTGTCTTATCATTTTAAGAAGGCAGGAAAAAAAGTTATTATTGGTGCAGCTGATACATTTCGTGCCGCTGCTATAGATCAATTAGAAATTTGGGCTGATCGAGTAGGTGTCCCAATCGTTAAGCAAGAAATGGGTAGTGATCCCGCATCTGTAGCTTTTGATACGCTTCAGTCTGCAGTAGCTAAGAAAAGTGATGTAGTTCTTATCGATACAGCCGGAAGATTACACAATAAAATTAATTTGATGAATGAATTATCTAAAATAAAAAAGGTCATGCATAAGGTGGTCCCAGGTTCTCCTAACGAAGTTCTTTTGGTTTTAGACGGTTCAACTGGACAGAATGCTTTCGAGCAAGCAAAACAATTTACTGCATCTACTGATGTTTCTTCTTTGGCGATTACAAAGTTAGATGGAACCGCAAAAGGTGGAGTGGTAATGGGTATATCAGATCAATTCAAAATTCCTGTTAAATATATTGGCGTTGGTGAGAAAGAAGATGACTTACAGCTATTTCATGCCGACACCTTTGTCTCAACCTTTTTTAGTTAATTGATTTCAATGAGGCTCATTAATAATATAATCTTTCCCATTTCAGTTGTTTTTGGATTATTTATTATTGGACCTGAGATAGAGAGTCCCAAAATTTATAAACCTTTGCCCAAAATTAATTTTAATCTTCTGGAACTGAAAGAATGGATTGATAATAAGGAAGCTACAATAGATAATTTAAAACCTGATAACGCCTCTAGACTAATTTATTTTGATTCAATTCCAAGAAAAACAGCTTTTAGTGTCCTTTATCTTCATGGTTTTTCTGCCTCTAGTGCCGAGGGAAGCCCTGTACATGTTAACATAGCAAATGAAATAAAAGCAAATATATATTTACCAAGACTTTCAGGTCACGGTTTGATTGAGCAAGAGCCCCTTTTTGATTTTACTGCAGATAAATACCTAGATAGTGCTAGAGAAGCGCTAGCGATTGCAAAAACCATAGGCGAAAAAGTAATAATAATATCCAGTTCAAGTGGTGGTACTTTATCACTGTTATTAGGGAATGATCCTCAAATAGCAGCTTTGTTGTTATTTGGCCCCAATATAGAATTATATAACCCTGCAGCTAGGTTTCTGACCTTGCCTTGGGGTCTTCAAATTGCAAGACTATACTCAGGAAGTAAATACCATGTAATGAATAATATTACTGATAAGAAAAAGAACTATTGGACCACTAGATACCGATTAGAGTCAATTATTCATCTCCAGAAACTGATTGATGCTAGCATGCGAACTGATACTTTTAAAAAAGTTATAGCTCCAGTTTTTATGGGATATTATTATAAAAGTGATAAGGAAAAAGACAATGTAGTTTCTATACCTGCAATGTTGAAAATGTTTCAGAAATTGGGAACATCTGATTCGAAAAAAGAAAAAATGACATTTTCAAATGCAAAAGACCATGTAATTATTTCTAGTTTGACAAGTGATTATTTTAAGGAGGCTGAATCTGCTGCTCTTAAATTTTTGAATAATCAATTGGGATTAGTAACAACCAAAATAGAATCAATTGAGAACTAGAAGTATAAAGCACAATAAAATAAACATCATAACAATGGGATGTTCAAAAAATACATTCGATTCAGAGGTTTTAATGGGTCAGCTCAAAGCTAATGATAAGGAAGTTGTTCATGAAGAGAAAGGAAATATTGTAGTAGTAAATACTTGTGGTTTTATTGAAAATGCAAAAGAAGAATCGGTCAATATGATTCTAAATCAAATACAAAAAAAGCAAAGAGGAGAAATTGATCAATTATATGTAACAGGTTGTCTGAGTGAGCGTTATAAGTCTGATTTAGAAAAGGAGATGCCTGAGGTAGATGCTTATTTTGGAACTACTGATTTACCTCAACTATTAAAGGCATTGGGTGCAGATTATAAGCATGAACTTTTAGGTGAGCGAGTAACTACGACTCCTAAAAACTATGCTTACTTTAAAGTTTCTGAAGGTTGTGACCGTCCTTGTTCATTTTGTGCAATTCCCCTAATGCGTGGAAAACATAAATCTACTCCAATTGAAGAATTGATCTTAAGAGCGGAAAAATTAGCTCAAAGGGGGGTCAAAGAATTAATTTTGATAGCTCAAGATTTAACTTACTATGGTTTGGATTTATATAAAAAGAGGCGCTTAGCTGATTTGCTATTAGCATTGGTCAAAGTCAATGGAATTGAATGGATTAGATTGCATTATGCATTTCCTTCAGCCTTTCCCATGGAGGTGATTGAGGTTATGAAAAATGAACCAAAGATTTGTAATTATCTTGACATTCCTCTTCAACATATTTCAGATCCTATTTTAAAATCCATGCGCCGAGGAATGACTGAAAAAAAAATAACCCGTCTCATTAAGGATATAAAAAAAATATTACCAAAAATTGCGATTAGAACAACTCTAATTGTTGGCTACCCTGGTGAAAAAGAGGAGGATTTCCAAATCCTAAAAAGATGGGTCAAAGAAATGCGTTTTGAGCGTCTGGGATGCTTCACTTATAGTCATGAAGAAAATACTCATGCATATTGTTTAGAGGACGATGTTGCTCATGAGATCAAACAAAAAAGAGCAAATGAAATTATGAAAATTCAATCTGGAATCTCTTGGGACCTTAATCAAAAAAAAATTGGGAAAGTTTATCGCTGCATCATAGATAGAAAAAGAGGCGGTTTTTTTATAGGAAGGACTGAGATTGATTCCCCCGATATCGATAATGAAGTTTATATTAATGCAGAAAAATATTATTTGAAAATAGGAGATTTTGCTAATATCTCAATTATTAAAGCCACTGATTTCGATCTGTATGGAATACCAGTAAGCTAATGAAGCCTTGCAGATTAAAAAAACACGGCTATATTTAACTAAAAAAGCTAATGAAAGCGGAATATCTTCCCCTTAGTGATACTGGATTTGTTTCTAGGATGGTATTAGATTATATTGAAGGGAAAAAAGAACTTGAAGCTTTTCATAACGGCATTCCATCATTTGAAAATCTTAGCAGCCAGGCACTTCAAAAAAAAGCTACTTACAATTCTAATATTAGAAAAACACTTTGCAATGTATTGGCAGAGCAATACAAGGAGATTGATTGCACTTCCAAGGTAGCTGAACATATCAAATTACTTAGAAAGCAAACCACCTTAACAGTAACTACGGGTCATCAATTGTGTTTAATGACAGGTCCACTTTATTTTATATATAAGCTTATAAGCACTATTAAACTTTCTCAACAATTAAACAGAAAATTTTCAGATTTCGATTTTGTTCCTGTCTTTTGGATGGCATCTGAGGATCATGATTTTGAGGAGATTAGCTCATTCGTTTTTAGAGGTAAAAAGTTTCAATGGAATACAAAATCAGGTGGTGCAGTTGGAAAAATTCAGACAAGAAGTTTAGCTCCTTTATTAGATTTATTTGATAAGGAATTAGGAGTTGGCATGGATGCTGATGTCCTCAGAAAAATAATTGAGCAAAGTTATCTATCGGGAACTAATCTTTCAGATGCAACCCGGACTTTTATAAATCATTTGTTTGGTCATTATGGATTAATAATTTTAGATGCTAACAATCGCGAGCTTAAAAAGCATTTTTCCAGATTTATAAAAAAAGATCTTATTGAGCATGATTGTAAAAATGAGGTTTTAAGTCAAATTGATTTAATTAAAAAGAATTATTCCACTAACTTTAAACCTCAAGTTAATCCAAGGGAGGTAAATATTTTTTTCCTAGAAGAGGGAAAGCGGAGTAGGATTTATAAAAGCGTTGACGGTTATCATATTGAGGGGTCAAATGAAATTTTTTCTATTGAGCAAATAGTTGATAAAGTAGATAAATTTCCTGAAAAATTTTCACCAAACGTACTCTTACGCCCCCTCTTTCAAGAACTAATACTTCCAAATGTCGCCTATTTTGGTGGACCTGGGGAGTTAGCTTATTGGTTAGAATTAAAATCATTTTTTGACTCTCAAAAATTATTATTTCCCATTCTTTGTTTACGTAATATGGCGTTAATAATTCCAAAAAAAACTGCCAAAAAAATTCGTAATTTAAAACTAGAAATAAGTGATATGTTCCTTAAAAGGAATGATTTAATTAACAAAAAAGTTAGGCAGGTTAGCAATATTGATTTGGATTTATACCATTTGAAAAAAACTCTTGAAAATCAATTTGAAAAGCTAGAGGCTTTAATCAAAGAAACAGATGTCTCATTTGAGGGAACGGTAAAAGCTCAAAAATCTAAACAATTTAAGGGAATAGACCACTTAGAGAAAAGACTTTTAAAAGCGCAGAGAAAAAAATTAAAAGATCATGTTCAGCGCTTGGTTTTATTGCATGAGGAGCTATTCCCTGGTGGGATGCCTCAAGAACGTATTGAAAATTTTAGTTTTGTTTATGTAGATAAAGGTCAAGATTTTATCTCCTTTTTGATGGAAACTATGGATCCATTATCAAAAGAATTTACATTGATTGAAATTTAAGTTTACTAGTATATTTTTTTAATAAATACTCTTATAATCAATTCTTTCCATATTAATTAATTGTATTTTTGAATCATGCAAAATAAAGTATTGATTCTTGATTTTGGGTCACAATACACTCAATTAATTGCTAGAAGAGTTAGAGAGCTACTAATCTATTCTGAAATATATCCTTTCAATAATCCTCCCACAGATTTGACAGAATTTAATGCTGTAATTTTATCTGGCTCCCCTTACTCTGTCCGTTCTGACGATGCCCCTCATCCAGATTTAATTGGTATTAAAGGTAAATTACCTTTATTAGCCGTCTGTTATGGTGCCCAATATTTATCCCATTTTTACGGTGGTAGTGTTAAACCATCCGATTTAAGGGAGTATGGAAGAGCTAACCTTTCTCATGTTAAGTCAAATGAAATTTTTCTTGAAGGTATTGAAGTAGGAAGTCAAGTTTGGATGAGTCATAGTGATACTATTGATAAATTGCCTAAGGAGGGTATTTTATTAGCGAGTACTCAAGATATCACTAATGCTGCATATAGATTAGAGGGTGAATCCACCTATGGTATACAGTTCCATCCAGAGGTTTATCATACTTTAGACGGAAAAAAGCTATTAGAAAATTTTTTAATAAAAATTGCTGGATTATCTCAAGATTGGACACCTGATTCCTTTGTTGAAAGAACTATTAGTCAAGTTAGGGAAAACATAGGTTCAGAAAAAGTAATAATGGGCTTATCTGGTGGTGTAGATTCCACAGTAGCAGGAGTATTACTAAATAAAGCTATTGGAGATCAGTTGCAATGTGTATTTGTAAATAATGGTTTATTGAGAAAAAATGAATTTAATAGTGTTTTAAACCAATATAAGGGGATGGGACTGAATGTTATAGGTTTAGATGCATCTAATCAGTTTTTAGAGGCTTTAAAGGGAGAGTCAGATCCTGAGAGGAAAAGAAAAATTATTGGAAATACATTTATTGATGTATTTGATGAAGAATCAAAAAAAATAGAAGGGGCTAAGTGGCTTGGACAAGGTACTATTTATCCAGATGTTATTGAATCAATTTCTGTAAATGGGCCATCAGCAATTATCAAATCTCATCACAACGTAGGCGGATTACCAGACTACATGAAATTAAAACTAGTAGAGCCCTTAAAAATGTTGTTTAAAGATGAAGTAAGGAGGGTTGGAGCCAGTTTAGAAATTGATTCGGAGCTATTAGGTAGGCATCCTTTTCCTGGTCCAGGACTAGGCATACGAATCCTAGGAAATATTACTGCCGAAAAAGTGAAAATGTTGCAGGAAGTAGATGCCATCTTTATTGACGGTTTAAAATCTTGGGGCTTATATGATAGTGTATGGCAAGCAGGAGCAATGTTGTTACCTGTTAACAGTGTTGGCGTAATGGGAGATGAACGAACTTATGAAAAATGTGTTGCCCTAAGAGCTGTCCAATCAACAGATGGCATGACAGCCGATTGGGTTGATTTACCTCACACTTTTCTACAGAAAATATCAAATGAAATAATTAACAAGGTTAAGGGTGTCAACCGCGTGGTCTATGATATTAGTTCCAAGCCCCCTGCTACAATTGAATGGGAATAATTTTAATGGTAAAAAAATACTATTCATATTTTATTTTTTTTACGGTTATTGGGTTTTTGACCATAGAGGCCCAACAAAACCCTGAGAGTTTTTTATCTCATAAAGTTAAGAAGAGAGAAACTATCTATGGAATTACTCGTAGTTATAATATAACAGAGAAGCAACTAAAGGAGTATAACCCTCTCCTTCAAAAAGTTGGATTAAGGAGGCGTATGTTGCTTCGAATTCCTGTTTACAAAAAACCTATCAAAGAATCAACTATCCCTGAATTATTTGATGAGGATGACGGATCTAACCTATACATAGTAAAATCAAAAGATTCAAAATGGCGTATTGCATACAATTATAAAATCACAATACCAGAATTAGAGGCACTAAATCCACAAATAAAGAAGGGATTAAAATTAGGGCAAGAAATTAGAGTCCCAATTTTACCCACTATAAATGTTAGTAAAACTTGGGATAGTAATTTCAATTATTATACAGTTAAATCAAAAGAAGGTTATTATCGGATTGAGAAAAAAATTGGAGTTACCAAAGCGATTCTAGACTCATTAAACCCCCAGATTTTAGAGCTTGGTTTACAAGAGGGAATGGTTTTAAGAGTTCCTGTCGAATCAAAGGGTGAGTTTAAAATTGAGGATGATTTATTGGTTGAAAAAATCTCTTTGTTAGATTCAATTAAAGAATCTAAATCATTTGAGTTAGCAATTTTACTTCCTTTTAAGGCGAATGAAATTGAATTTGATTCGATTGAAAAAACTAAAAGAATTTTACAAAACAGAAACTTACATACAATCTCAACGGAATTTTACTCTGGTGTATTGCTCGCTGCTGATACTTTGAGTAAAAACGATATTTCATTAAAGCTAAATACATTTGATACTGAAAACAGTATTTTAAAAATTAACGAAATAATTAATTCGTTTGACTTATTAAAAGTAGATGCAATTATCGGACCCTTAATTCCTTCCAATTTCGATTTTTTATCTACCAAAACAAAATTAATGAAAATCCCAAAGTTCGCTCCTCTATCAACAAATCCTGTCTCGATGCGTCCCTACGTTTATCAATCAGTAACTTCAAAAGATACTTTAAGAAAACGTATGTTTGAATATTTGGACCTTTCGTTGAATCGTAATGAAAACATTGTTTTGGTAGTTGATTCAATTAATCGTCGAATAGAAAGTGAGCTATTAAAGTTATTTCCTAAATCTACTATTCTAAGACCTGAAAAAGAAAATTATTTGATGCCAGAATTAGTAGATTCCTTGTTGGTAGATTCCCTTCCTAATCGAGTGATTTTAGAAAGTCAAAATTTTTCTTTGATATCAAGTGTAATCTCTCAAATTAGTGCGCAAAAATCTGATTTGAAAGATGTGCAGTTGTTTACCACTTATCGAAGTAATGCATATGAAAATAAAAGTTTGTCAAGAAAACAGTTGGGGAATATAAATTTCACATACACAGCTTCCAGCTTGCCTCTAAAACTGGGATTATACAATAATTTTCAAAAACGTTATATAAAGATTTTTGGAAAACCTCCAAGTCGAATTGCAATTCGTGCTTATGATTTAATTATGGATTTGATATCAAGACTTGCTTATATAGGTAACCTGAGAAAAATTGACAAAGTTGGTGAGATTGACTACGAGGAAAATCGATTTTTGTATCAAAAACAAAATAATAGTTTTTTAAATACAGGTTTTTTTCTCTTACAACACCGCAATATTGATGTTATAGAGCTTAAGAAATAAATTAAAAAATTCCCTTGTAATACTATATTTTGTAAATTTAAGCCCGGTTAATCATCATACATTAAGTATTATATGCCGGAGATAAAGTACATTTTTGTTACAGGAGGAGTAACCTCCTCCCTTGGTAAAGGTATTATCGCAGCTTCTTTAGCTAAATTACTTCAGTCCCAAGACTACAAGGTGACTATTCAAAAATTTGACCCTTATATAAATGTAGACCCAGGAACACTTAATCCCTATGAGCATGGAGAGTGCTATGTGACTGATGATGGTGCCGAGACTGATTTAGATTTGGGGCATTATGAGCGATTTCTTAACATTACAACTTCCCAAGCTAATAATGTTACTACTGGCAGGGTCTATCAAAGTGTTATAGAAAAGGAGCGAAAAGGTGCATTTTTAGGTAAAACTGTTCAAGTTGTGCCTCACATTACAAACGAAATTAAAGAAAGGATAAAGCTTTTAGGTAAGTCAAATGAGTTTGATATTATTATTACCGAAATAGGTGGTACAGTAGGAGATATCGAATCATTACCTTATATAGAGTCTGTCAGACAATTAATTTATGAATTAGGTGGGGAAAATACAATGGTAATTCACTTGACCTTAATTCCTTTTCTTTCTGCTGCCAAAGAGCTAAAGACAAAACCAACACAACATTCGGTGAAAACTTTAATGGAGAGTGGAATAAAAGCAGACCTTTTAGTTTGTAGAACTGAGTATGACTTATCAAATGAACTTAGGAAAAAATTAGCACTTTTTTGTAATGTCAGAGAAGATTCTGTTATTCAGTCCATAGATGTTGGAACAATCTATGATGTTCCTGTAAAAATGTTGGAGGAGGGATTAGATAAAGTTGTATTAAATAAACTGAAATTAAAATCCAAGCCCCACAAACTTGATGAATGGAATTCTTTTTTAAAAAAATATAAAAACCCAAAAGGGAAAGTTAGAATAGGATTAGTCGGTAAATATGTAGAACTGCAGGACTCCTATAAATCTATTTTAGAGGCTTCAATTCATGCAGGTGCTGTAAATGAGGTGGAAGTCGAAATTGTAAGCATTCACTCAGAGTTTTTAAATCAAACAAACACTGAAGAGAAGTTGAAATCTTTAGATGGTTTAATTGTAGCACCAGGATTTGGGGAAAGAGGAATAGAAGGAAAAATTAGTGCCATAAATTATGTAAGAGAAAATAAAATACCATTTTTTGGAATATGTCTTGGTATGCAAATGGCAGTGATTGAATACTCCAGAAATATTCTAAAATACAAGAATGCCAATTCAACAGAAATCGATGAGAATACAGATTATCCAGTAATTGATTTAATGGAAAATCAAAAGGGAGTTATAAATAAAGGAGGAACTATGAGATTGGGAAGCTGGGATTGTAGCTTGTCTAAAGATAGTAGAGTCGCAAAAGCATATGGCAAGAGATCTATTAAGGAGCGTCATCGTCACCGATATGAGTTTAATAATCTTTACCGTTCAGAGGTGTTTGAAAGTGGATCTTTCAAAGTTGTTGGAATAAATCCTGACACCAACTTGGTAGAAATTGTTGAAAACATAGATCATCCCTGGTTTGTTGGAGTTCAGTTTCACCCTGAGTACAAAAGTACTGTTTCTGAACCACATCCATTATTTGTCTCATTTATTAAAGCAAGTATTGATTATATTAGCTCCAAGTAATCAAATTTGATCAATGGAAGAAAAAAGATTTGACCCTTATCAATTTATTGGATTTGTTCTAATAGCGCTAATCCTAACCTGGATGTTATATGTAAATCGACCAGAAGAGGTAGTTTCTCCCGAGGTAAAACAATCTAGTACAGAATCCATAAATGAACAAGTTCAGCCAGCATTAATTAAACTCAATGATTCTCTAAACAGGATAAATATTGAAAATACGTATGGTATTTTTAGTAATTGGATGACTGACAAGGGAGCAAAAAAACAAGAGTTAGAAAATAAGGAGCTAATAATACACGTAAATCCTAAGGGAGGTGTTCTTTCACTTGTCAGATTGAAAAATTATACAGATTATTTAGATCAACCATTAGATTTAATTAAAGAAGGGAATAATAAATTTAATATTCAATTTTCTACAAAAGATGGTAGAAGGCTCAATTCGAGGGATTTTTATTTTTATCCTAGTATGAATGCTGAAAATGGTAAACAAATACTGTCTTTGAAAGCAAATATTAGCAAGAATCAATATTTGGAATTTATATATAGCATAGATCCTGATAAGTTTTTGGTTCATTTTAGTTTAAAATCATATGGACTAGCATCAGTTTTAGATACCAGTCAACCTGCAATTTTAGAGTGGGAAAATACTGCTTACAGAAATTCTAAAAGTATCGATTATGAAAACAGATATACTGAATTAACTTATGGTTATGAAGATAATAAAATTGATTACTTGTCTCTTACTAGTAGTGATGAGGAAACGGTAGAAGATGTTCGATGGGTCTCATTTAGACAACATTTTTTCAGTGCTATAATTATTCCAGAAAAACCTGTTAACCAGTTAATTGTGTCTTCCGAAAATTTGTCTAATGAAGAGTCTTTTGGAGAGGAGTTCACAAAAAAGTTTGGTCTTAAATTACCACTTGTTTATAATTCAAATGAATTTGGAAGTAACTTTGATTACTATTTTGGAATTACTGATTATAAAACATTGAGTTCTTATGGTCGAGATTTAGAGTCCTCTATCCCAGTGGGTTGGGGAATTTTCGGATGGTTAAATCGGTTCGTGTTTATGCCTCTATTCGGATTTTTATCTTCTTTTTTGCCTCACGGTTTTGCCATTATCTTGATGACAATTTTAGTTCGTTTGGCTATGTCTCCAGTCACTTATAAATCATATGTTTCACAAATTAAGATGAAGGTACTTCGTCCCGAGATTGAGGAATTAAATAAAAAATATAAAGACAATGCAGTTAAGCGTCAACAAGAAACAATGAGTCTTTATAATCGAGCAGGAGCAAACCCAATGGCAGGATGTATTCCAGCATTACTTCAACTTCCCGTTTTCTATGCATTATTTACTTTTTTTCCAATTGCCTTTGAGTTGCGTAAAAAGAGTTTCCTTTGGGCAGACGACTTATCTTCCTATGATTCCATTCTAGAACTAGGGTTTAGCATTCCCTTTTATGGAGACCACGTTAGTTTATTTCCTATTCTCGCATCTATAGCAATCTTCTTTTATACCCAAATGACTACCGGTCAACAAACAATGCCTCAACAGCCTGGCATGCCCAATATGAAAGTTATCATGTACCTCATGCCAGTAATGATGTTATTTTTCTTTAATAATTATGCAAGTGGTCTAAGTTTATATTATTTCGTTTCTAATTTACTAACCATATCTTTGATGTTGGTTATTAAAAATTACATAATTGACGATCAAAAAATTCATGCCGAAATTGAGGAGAATAAAAAGAAACCTAAAAAGACAGGTGGTTTTGCAGCTAGATTACAAAAAGCGATGGAGGAAGCTGAAAAACAAAAAAATAGAAGAGTTAAAAAGTAGCATCTATACTACCCAATTCATTAAAATTTAATTTCTTGTATTAACTTTATACTATGAAAAAGAAAAGGGTTGTTATTGCCCTATCAGGTGGTGTAGATTCTAGTGTTGCTGCCTATTTACTAACAAAGCAAAACTACGAGGTGATTGGTTTGTTTATGAAAAATTGGCATGATGAGTCTGCAACGGTATCGAATGAATGTCCATGGCTGGAAGATAGCAATGATGCAATGTTAGTTGCTGAAAAAATTGGAATTCCTTTTCAAACGGTTGATTTGAGCATTGAATACAAAGAACGTATAGTTGACTACATGTTTAATGAATACGAGTCTGGTAGAACCCCCAATCCTGATGTTTTGTGTAACCGTGAAATCAAGTTTGATGTTTTTCTCAGACTAGCCCTCTCTTTAGGAGCAGATTATGTTGCAACTGGACATTATTGCCAAAAAGATTTTGTTAATACTGATAATGGTAAAACTCTATACCGGCTGATTTGTGGTGCTGATAAAATAAAAGACCAGTCTTATTTTCTTTGCCAACTAACTCAATATCAACTATCAAAAACTTTATTTCCTATAGGTCATTTGGAAAAAGCAGAGGTACGTAAAATTGCTAAGCGATTAAATATGGTTACAGCTGAGAAAAAGGACTCCCAGGGGCTGTGTTTTATTGGTAAAATAAGTTTACCTGACTTTCTACAACAGAAATTGAGGACAAAAAAAGGTAATATAATTGAGATATCTAATGACTTTTATATGAAGGAGTCAGATTCAAAATCTTTTGTTAGTGAATCCCAAAAAAGAAAATACAGTGCCTCGGACGGGAGTATAATCGGTGTGCATCAAGGCGCACACTTTTTCACTGTCGGACAACGCAAAGGATTAGGTGTAGGCGGGACACCAGAACCACTTTTTGTAATTGATACAGATGTAGATGAAAATATTGTTTATGTTGGGCAGGGAAAAGAACATCCAGGACTAGTTCGCAAGGCTTTAAAGGTTAAAGTTGAAGACATTCATTGGGTCAGAACCGATTTGGAAATTCCTAAAGGAAAGGAGCTTGAGGTTATGGCTCGTATTCGCTACAGACAACCATTACAGGATGCTAAGCTTATTCTTAAAGAAGAAGGTTTGTATGTAGTCTTTAATAAAAATCAAAAAGCCATTACTTCGGGACAGTTTGTTGTTTGGTATCTAGAAAATGAATTGGTAGGTTCAGGAGTTATTTCTTAAATTTTAAAATGAACAAAATTTCCAAATTATTTCAAATTAAATATCCAATTATTCAGGCGGGTATGGTCTGGGCAAGTGGTTGGCAATTAGCTTCTGCTGTTAGCAATGCAGGTGGTTTAGGATTAATTGGTGCTGGTTCAATGTACCCTGATGTTTTAAGAAATCACATTAAAAAATTTAAAAAAGCTTCTAATAAGCCATTTGGGGTAAATATCCCTTTATTTTATCCCCAACTAGATGAAATTATTTCAATAATAATTGAGGAAAAAGTTCCAATTGTTTTTACTTCAGCAGGTAGTCCGAGACTTTGGACCTCTATTTTAAAAGAAAATGATATAAAGGTTGTTCAGGTGGTCAGTTCAGTCAATTTTGCATTAAAATCTCAGAACGCAGGAGTGGACGCAATAGTAGCTGAGGGTTTTGAAGCAGGAGGGCATAATGGTAGGGAAGAAACGACCACCATGACATTGATTCCTATGGTTAAAGCAGAAATAGATTTGCCACTAATTGCAGCGGGAGGCATAGCAACTGGAAGTGCTATGCTCGCAGCTATTGCATTAGGAGCAGACGGTGTTCAAGTTGGTAGCCGATTTGTTGCATCAAACGAGGCTTCCTCTCATCCTAGCTTTAAACAAGAGGTAGTTAGAGCTGCAGAAGGGAGTACAGTACTTACTCTTAAAGAAATTACTCCAGTTAGGATGCTAAAAAACTCATTCTTTCAAAAGATTAACTCACTTTATCAGAAGGGTACTGATGTTGAAGAATTAAAATTGGTTTTGGGAAAAGGTAGGGCAAAAAGGGGGATGTTTGAGGGAGATTTAGAGGAGGGAGAGCTTGAAATAGGTCAAATTTCTGGATTGATTAATGACATACTCCCTGCTGCTCAAATTGTTAAAAATTTAATAGATGAATATAATCAGTCACTTCGACTTCTAAAAAGGATTTAATTATATTTTTGGTTAGAACTCAAGCTCAACTTGGTTTTGAAGGATATCATCAAAAGTTTCTCTTTTTCGAATTAAGTGACCTTTCCCCTTGTACCAGAGTACTTCAGCTGGACGATAGCGAGAATTGTAATTACTTGACATTGAAAAACAATAGGCACCACAATTTCTGAAGACCAATAAATTGCCCTCAGTAATCTCTGCAATTTTTCGATTACTGGCAAAGGTATCTGTTTCACATATATAACCCACTACTGAGTAAAAACGTTCTTTACCATTCGGGTTAGATAAGTTTTCTATATGGTGATGAGAGCCATAGAGCATAGGTCTGATTAAGTGGTTAAAGCCACTGTCTACTTGAGCAAAAATAGTGGAAGTGGTTTGTTTTACTACATTGACTTGCGTTATAAAATGTCCTGCTTGACTAACTAAAAATTTACCAGGCTCAAAAATTAGCTGAAGTTCACTGCCGTAATTGGCACAGAATTCAGTAAATCTAGATGACAACTTTTCACCCAGTTCCTCAATATTGGTCTCAATGTCATTATTGAAATAAGGAACTTTAAAACCGCTTCCAAAGTCCAAAAATTCAAGATTTTTAAAATGCTTTGCAGTGTCAAATAAAATTTCCGCGGCATGAAGAAAAACATCTACATCCAGAATGTCACTCCCAGTATGCATATGTATTCCATTAATTTTCATTGCTGTGTTTTCTACAATTCTTAGCAAATGCGGAATTTGATGAATTGAAATGCCAAACTTT
>CEWG01002193.1_pt1 | contig 43976 bp, 39 predicted proteins | sample 361411 | NCBI WGS metagenome assembly CEWG01 (sample SAMEA2622173, study PRJEB7988) | marine metagenome | biome: marine biome (ENVO:00000447); feature: surface water layer (ENVO:00002042); material: "saline water (ENVO:00002010), including plankton (ENVO:xxxxxxxx)" | depth 5 m | reverse complement strand
GTTTCTTTCAGTACCTGTATACCATGTCTGTCTTTTTGTTTCATAATTAAATCTTGCTATTTTGCGCACACCTAACGTTAAATTATAATCGTACGCATTAATTTTAGTTATGTCTTCATAACCTTTATTTACAGCTCTATAATCTTCTCTTTCAACAAATGACGTATTCATAGACATCGATGTATAGAAAGTAGAATATTTAAAGAAGTCTTTTGTCTGTGCTGTACTTACAGTACAAACTAACAGAAATAATAATAATAATTTTTTCATTAGTGTCTTTTTTTAACTCTGTATGCTGCGTTAATTTTGTTTTGTACAACTTTATATTCAGGCGATCCTTTTTTATATTTTTTTCTTTCAGCTATATATTTAGATAAATTAGGATCGTTCTTTTTAGCTTGAGCGTAAGTAAGCTTACCACTAGAACTTTTAGTACTAGTTTTTGGTTTACTAACAGTGCTTTTCTTTTTAACATTTTCAGTAGGCGCTGTTTTTGTTTCTTGCGAAGGTTTAGTTGTTTGTACTTCTTGTGAAGGCCCCGCTGTTTGTGCTTCTACAGCACCTATAGTTGTACCTCTTTCTATCGAGGGCTGATCTACTACGTTAGTATTTTTTTCTACGTTTTCATCTACAGTTTTAGTAGGCTGTTGTTTGTTCTTTTTTTCTTGATTTTTTTTGTGATAATCGTAACCAGCTTTAGCAATGTCCATAGCGGTCCATGCCCAACCAATAGGACCCAACGCAGCACCAAGTAATCTTTTACCTACTAACTTAGCGCCAGTTTTAAGTGCCTGTTTTTTAACAGGGTCTAGCTTATTTGGACTTGGCCCAGAACCTGTGCCATGACCAGCCCCAGTACCCTTCATTTTAAATGCCATAATTATAATTTTAAATCTTTACTATCTAATAACGTATAAGTAAAGCTATTACCCCACTTATCTTTAGCGACTCTACATATATCCATAAATTCATGCCAATCATCATTAGCCGCTATTACTTGACACCCAGCTGACCACTTATCTACTTGCTTAGATTTTTTACCACCCCATTTAGTAGCTCGATGTATATTGATTCCGTACAAACCCGTTTGTGTATTGTCATTACTTAGATCAAACTTATCATCTTTATTAGCATCTCTATACACTGTAACAGGACCATTTTGCCCTAACGCTTCGTATCTACCTTGGTGTAATCTAATTTTATGAGAACCGGGATATTGCCCTTCCTTTAAGACTGCCACACCTTCCTTTCTCATTATATTCTCCACCCAATATCTGCCGGGGTCTGTAGTGCAATCATAACAATAAAACTCCCATTGACCATCGCACTTGAAGGATAATGTTATTTTATCATCAAACTTATTTGTTACTTCATTTCCAGTGTCTGAGTTTCTTACACCGACTATGTTAATATTATAGTCACCTGTTTCAAACCATTTATAGCCTTTTTCTTTTACGGCCTTTTCTATTATTTCTTTATTTAGTTTCATATTATGTTATTAATACTGATATTTTAGGGGCAGTCCCCACTATTGTTATCCTTAAGTTATAAATTCTAGAGTCAAAAGAAAGATTCTTATCTAACTGTAAAGTTGTGTTGCTTGGTATAATTGTATTTATATAGAAAAACTTGTTATTGCCAATATTTGTAGTCTCAGCGGCAACGGCGTCTTCAGTAAATAAACTTACGGTAGCTGGTTGAGCTCCAAAGTTAGTTAGGTTTATGCAATTAACATTACCTTTAACAGCATTTTTTTTAATAAGATCTTCTGTTGTAGCGCTAGTTATGTTTTTATATATTGCCATTACGTTAATGTTAGTTTTGCTGTTCTTGTTGTTACTTTGCCGTTAGAAGGATCAGTGTAAGTAACAGTCATTACTATATTTGAAGCTTTTGGCCTTATAACCATATCACCAAATGATACTACTGTATTAGCTCCAGTTGCTATAGGCTTTTTAGCTTTATTAGTAGCTATCTCTGTTCTAAGACTATCTAACTCTTCTTGTAAGTCTTTTATTTCTTTTAAAACAGATGATAAAAAAGGATCATCTTCTGGATTATCCGCCATATGCGATAGCAAGCCTTCTGCATGAACAGCCTCTATAGCTGTTTTTTTACTTGACCCATATAATTCTGTATATTTTTTATCTGCTAATGCCATAATTAATTATTTTAAGTCATTTCTATTTCCCCTATTAACATACCATTAATAAAAGGAGTACTACCCGCTGTTGTTCTTCTTAAAGCAAAAATAATACCTTGTCCAGCTGTTAATGTATTACCACCTGTTATTGTAAACGTTTTAGTGTAATTTCTATTTGCTGTATAACTACCATCACAATCCGTATGTGTCATTTTAGCTGCGGTAATAAGGGAAGTAGAATCATTAACAAAAGGTATTTTAAGTATTTCAAATTCAAGATCATGTGTTTGACTTGGGTAAAATGTTATTTGAACTCTGTGTAGCGTACAGTTTCTTGTAGCCGTGAATCCTGAATTAAGTATAGCAACTCTATTATTAATACCAACACCATCTAATGTGCTACCTGTACCTATACTTGTACCAGCTCTTGTCCCGTACCATCTATTTTGTTGTGACATAAACTGAATATATAAATCATCTTGTCTTAAATTAATAAATGATCTAGCTGTATCAGTTAAAGCTACAGTTCCAGTAGCATCAGGTAGTGTTATTGTTTGATCGCTACAAGATGTTGGCCCTATAAGCTTTATAGCGTTCGTTCCATTATCTGTGTCTTCGTATAAATTTACATGCCCAGCTGAAGCGCTAGTACCAGATATATCTAGCCTTCCCGCTTGAACTACAACGTTTGTAGCGCCACTTAAAAATAAATCTCCACTTGATAATACAGACAGATCTCCTCCTACATTTCCTATAATATTACTATTTATATTAACGTCATCAACTTGTAAGTTAGTTAAAGTTCCTAGCGATGTTATATTTGTTTGTGCTGCAACAGATAATAAACCAGCATTAGTCATTGCCGCTGTGGTCCCCATTGTTAATGTTCCAGCTATTGTTGTAGTGGATGTTCCTCCATTTCCTAAGTCTACATCTATTTTATTGCCAGTAGGATCTCCAGTTAAAAGTAAACCGTTTTGTAAAGCAGTGGTTGTTCCGTCACTAGTAGCTACTTGTAAATATAAACGACCAGCTTCGTCTGTATTAGTAGAGCTTCTAACGTCACCATAAATCATAGCGTAGTTAGTAAAGGTTCCAAGTGAATCGCCTCCACTAAATTGAATAGTTCCTAGTTTATCATTAATACTAAGAGGATTATGACCACCTGAACCTCTAAGATTTTGAAGACGTAAAGCACCACCTCCACTATCATTATTAGTATTATTTATATTAATCACTGGTAGCACACTAGACATAGTTAATGCTGTTCCAAAACTAGTAGTATAAATAAGCGATGATTCTGATGTTACGGTTCCATCACCATCATCTGTTATTAAAGCGTTTGCAGTACCACCTAAAAAACCAGTCATGGTAGTTATATTTGGTTGTGTTGCCTGCGTTGTAGCTGTATCAGGAGCTAACCCAGTTATAGTAGCGACAGTACCAGCTTGCCCTGTTGTGTTTTGATTTAAAGTTGGTACGGCTACTGAAGTTAGTCCAGTAACGTGACCATATGTGTCTAGCGTTACATCTTGTATAAATGTTGAACCACTGTTATCAACACTAGCTTGAGATGATGTATCTTCGTGGTTTATAGTAACCGCTCCACTTGTTCCGCCTCCAGTCAAAGCATCTCCTGCTGTAACACTAGTTATGTCACCAGTAGAAACATCTTGTTTGTATAGCTTGCCGTTGGTATCAATACCGACAACGTGGTCTTGAGCTGACTCAGTAAGATCTTCTAAGTATACATCATTTCGGAATCGAGATATAAAATCCCATATATGCTGACCTATCCATTTCATTTTTATATTTCAAATCCAAAGTTTAAAATCATAAATCTAAATCTAGGACATGTTCCTTTGTTATCGCACTTTGCACAAGGGCAAAACATTAATTCAAACATAGTCCACGTTCCTAATCTAAATGTTAATTCATATATTTCTTTCTTGTTACCTGCTTTCCAGGAATTAATCCAATTAATCATATTTATTTTGTTTTGTTATACTATTATTATTACACATTTATTGGTGAGCATAACACCTACCACTTTTATTCTTAGTAGTGTTCTTACATCTACCACCACTTTTTTTAATAGCTTTACACCTAACTTTACCTTTATTTTTTTCTCTTTTTTTAGTTTCTTTAGCATCACCTCTAGCTTTAGTAAGCTCCTCATCTTTTATACCTAAACTCCAAGTACTCCAACCCATAGCTAGCAATATTCTTTGCCATAGTAAATGATTACTTGTTAAAGCTTCTTCTATATTGTTTGCTTTTCTAACAACTCTTTCAGTTGGTATATTAGTTAACGCTTCTATTACACTGGCCCATTTGTGTAGGTTAGGATTTTCTATACGAAGACCAAGTTCTTCACTTACGCCTTTATTGTACTGCTCTGTTTTTATAGCGTTGTATATTTTTCTAAGCTTACTACCTATAGGTGGAGATAAGTTAACCATTTCTAATATAGTTCTACCATCTTCCCTTCCCCACTTTTTTTCTTTTTGTCTTTTATGTTGTAGTATAGTATTTTTTACCGTTGATATTATAGCTCCATATATACCAGTACCACGAAGAAAAGAGTCTAGCGCACTATTTAAAGTTCTTGTTGTTCTGTCTTTTATTTCTTCTTCATCATTACCCCAAAGTATAAATGCTAGCGCTGACTGAAGTGATGCGAATATTATATTTTGAGCAACGCCATAATAAACTATTTTAGATATGTTGGTTTTAAAATCACCTCTACCATAATACAAATCAGCCAAAGCTTTTTTCGTTAAACGAGTATACTGCATTGTAACGTTTTGAAAAGCTAGTATTAACCTACCCATAGGGCCAGCTTGCTGCTGTGATATTAAATCTTCTCTTGATGACTGTTGAGTTTCTTCAGCTATCTCTTGAAAATCTACCATAGCTTTTTCTTGAGCTTGAGTATCTGTAAACCCTTGCTTTTTGTAAGTATTAAATCTATTTCTAAAAAGAGTAGCGCCACCAAATGATATAGCAAAACTATCTGCTATTTGCGTGGGCGTAAAACCTTTTTCTAGTAACCAGTTTATAACTGATTGTGGCGTACCTCTACCATCAGCAAACGCTCTTGATAATTCCGATGCTGACACATCTATTTGTATGCCAGCTCTTCTTTGTTTTAATTGCGCGGAATTAAATATCATTGCAAAGTCAGCCCAAAATTGAGGTTGATTAGCAAATGCGGCCGCTGCTTTAAAAACATTATTATCATTCCAGTTTATAAAATTAACAGTTGATAGTGTCTGTAGTACCGCTGATCTAATATTTATAAACATTATTGCACCGATAGAACCGTTTATCCAATTGTACATTCTGTTAACATTTCTATCAGTACTCATTCTTCTATTACCACCATTTTCCATACGGTATAATATGTTTTCTAGAGCTTCTCTAAAGCTAGTTCCGTATAGAGCTTCTATTTTATTCATATTGTCTGGAGTAAACATGGCCTCAACATTAGCTAAGTACTCTGATAAAAATTGCTTTCTACCAACCTTGTTAACAACATCGTTTAAGTCATTAGCTATAGTGCCTAAAGACCAATTTTCGCTAGGCGCAACGTAACCTTCTTTTGTTTTTGTTATAGCGCCTAAGTTATCAGCGAATTGTCTAACGTCTGGATTTTCTTTAACAAAGTTTATTAACCTTTGTTTGGTTGTATTATCTATACCTGGTATATCAAAGCCAGCCTTATCCCACAAGTATAATCTTATCGCAGCGTCAGTAGTAAAACCTGTGTCTCCTAAGTTTTCATAAAGTATATCAACAACATCTTTGTGATCTTTTTTTAATTGGTTATATTCGTTAACCATTTCTTGTTTATATATATTCCAAGATCTTATACCTTTAGCAAATGGGTCTAGTAATTTTATTTTAAAATACTTCATATGCATTTCACCCTGCCTACCTTTACCTAAAAATCTATATAATAAACCTTTAAAATCTTCAGCTGATGGTGGAACAAATATTCTAAACCAACCCTTGTTTGCGCCAGATCTTTTAGCTTCAGCATATGAGTACGTTCTTTGCCTGTTAACATTTTGAGACTCTTCTAATATAGTATTAAAGTTTTCGCTAGCTGTCTTACTAAACTTTCTTTTAGCTTGAACTACGTCTGACTTAATATCTAACTGGTCTAGTACTTTTTTTACAGCTTCAACATTTTGTAAAGCATCATCTACAAAGTACATGTTATTATAACCCTCTGCAAACTTACCTAACATCCATTGCGCCTTAGCGTTACCAGTACTATCAGCTAAGCCAGTTATATTTTCTATAGGTATATTTAGTCCTTGCGATTTTAAAAATTCATGTATAGCTTTGGCAGAAGCTTGAGGTCTAGCAGTTAAAACAAACATATCTTTAGTTCCAAATTTAGCCGCACGTTGTTTAGCTTTGTCTAATAAAGGACCAGGCGTACCATCAACAACGTCGTTAAATTCTGAAAAGTCAAACGTACCACCTCTGTTAAGTATATCATCTCCTTGCGTAGCAAACTCTTCTGCGTCTAGCCTAAGCTTTTCATAACTATAAACAAAGTCGTCCATTTGTTTTATTAGTTTGTTTGGCATAGGATCTTGTTGAGTTAACTTATCTGTATTAACCTCCATAAATCTTTTGCCAAACATTTCTTTAAATGCAGACTTATTGTTTTGTACAGCTTCGTGATTACGTTTTACTATACTATCTAACAATGATCTTTCTTTTCTAGCTCTATTACGCTCTAAGGCTACGTCTAACGAAGTATCTACAAATAACATACTAACATCATATCCTTTAGATTTAAACTCATCTACAAGCTTTGTCATTGATTTTACGCTACCACCAGTGCCGTCAACAACCACACCGTTAGCGCTACCTTGGTACTTCATCATTTTACGTCTAGCTATTTTTCTAGACTCAGCGCCTAATTTACCTAACGTACTTCTTTGTTCTTTAGTTAGGTCTCGCATATCAGCAGGTAGGCCTGAGTTTTTCTTTAACCACTCTAATGATATATCTGAGTTTACTATTTTAAATCCCTGTTTTTCTAAGCCAAGCTGTCTTATCACATTACCTTTACCACTACCAGCACCACCAGCTAAGAATATAACTTTACGACTTGGCTTGGGTAAATCATCTAAATTAGGTACTGTGGCTCTAACGCCTGACTTAGTAAAACCAAGTGTATCGTCAAAGTCAAACGTAGACATACCTCTTTCATAACCAGACTTACTATGCTTTATTCTATTTAGTATAGCTTCTCTATTGTTATTAGAATAATCTAAAGTTGATTTACTATAAGATCTATTACTAGGTGTGCCATCAACTCTTATTTTATAAGTCTCGGCCATAGTGCTACCGTCTAACATTTCTATAGAAGCTGGATCTATACCGCCATCTATCTTAGCTACTATATCGTTAAAATATCTTTGGTAAAATTTGCCATCAACAACACTCCAGTTATCAGGCATACGCTTCTGCAAGCTATAACCAGACTCTGTTATAGAACCAGTTAACTTAGTATCTTGAGCTTTGTCTAGAGCTATAAGTTTATAGTTATCTATAATTAAATCGTAAGTAGCGTTAAAATTTACGCTGTCGTCAAGCGCGGCGTCTAATAAATATAAGTAAGCGTTAGTAGAAGGCATAGCGTGTTCTAGTTCATATCTAGCATTTTGAACTTCGCCTTTTTTATTTTTGTATTTATTTATTTTTGTAGAAAAGCCTACCACTTGAGCGCCAAGCTTATGCCAATGTGTTCTGTCATTAGCAACCATGCCTAAGTACGTTGCTATAGCTCTAGCACTTTGCTTATCTTTTCTTATTGAAGTATTTATTCTATCCCAAAGTGCTTCATGTATAAGCTTTACTTTTCTATTAAAGTCTACTATATCTGCTTTGTTATTTCTTATTTGATTTGGGTTTTTAAACAAAGTGTTGTACTTGCTTCTTAGAGTCCATATATCTTTTGAATCAACGCCTGGTATATCTTTACCATACACTACCGTGTTGTCATCTTTTAACGCTTGGATTTTTTCTTGTATTTTTATCCACAATGGATTTTGTATACTATTACCGTTAGCGTCTTTTATGCTTTTGCCGTTTTTATCTTTTAAAGAACCTAATCCGTATATTTTACTGGTGCTAGTAAATGCCGTTCCTTTACCTGGGCCAAACCACATTTCTTTTGGACCAAGTTTAAATATATGTTTCTTTAAAACTTCTTCTATAAAAACATCTATATCAGTTTCATTTTTTATTTTATAAGTTTTATCTAATCCATAAAATTTTAAAACCTGATCTTTACCAGACTGCTCAATATAAAAATTATCTTTAACATTGAACATATTGTTAAGTGAGTTCAACGATTTACTAAATACCATTTTAGGTTTACTAATACCTATTTTAGCTAGCGGCTTACCAGCCACTTGCCTCGCTTCTTGGTTTATAGCAACCGCGGAAGCTTGGGTTATATAGCCTTTTATAAAGCCGTCCCATGGCATCTTAGATTTATATGGCATTAGCGTGTTATCTGGGTTTATTCCAAATAAAGCTTTTATTTCGTTGTCTGATATTTTAGTTAAATTTAATGCTTTACCTTTTAAGTTAGGTACCCTTATACCAGGGCCTGCATCGTAGAAAGCGTCTTGTATAGATTTGTTTATGCCTACAGACTTACCTGTCACGGTGTTATATTGAAACAAAGGAAATATTGTTGATATAGATTCTTTAACACCTATGCTATCAAAGTCTTCTTTTATACGGGCACGCGCGGCATTAGACTCTTGCAAAGATAAGTTTTGCCCACGAGCTATTATTGTTCTAGGATCAACACCATAAACACCTTCTGATATAGATTCAAATGCTGGGTATACAACGCCAGTTGGTACGACTTGATTTCTAGTAGTACCAGTGCCTATTTTATCATAAGACATAAAGTCTTTTTTAACCTGCTCATAGGGCTTTTGATCAACCCCTCTTTCGTACTGAGTGTCTTGTATGTTCTTTTTTAAGTCTTGCTTAACTTTATTAGGAAATTTTCTTTGTGTTTTAATAACAATACCACCGGTATCTACCTGTTCGTTTTGATTTAAATCAAAAGCTTTTTTAGCTGTGTCATCTTGTATTTGTGTATAAGAAGTATCATCATCTATAGATGTAGTTACATTTCTTTTTTGACCTTCTTTAAACAGCGCTTTCTTAGCATCTAACTTAGCAAACCTAGTATTGGCAAATAAAAACTCGCCAAAACCTTTAGGCCCTATTACAGAGCCGTCAGCTCTTGTTGCTTCAGGATTAAAGTTTATTAACTTGTCTTTTACTCTATTAACCATTTTGGCAGACTCTTGAGGCGAGGTAGCCTTGCTTCTAATGTAACGCTCTATAACAGGTGCTAAATTTTTACCATCAAAAATTCTATTTTCAACACTAGCATCATCTAAAAGTCTATAAAAATCTGCTTGAGTTTTTATATCGTCTGGCACAAGATCGTTTATAGCCTCTAAAGGTGTTTGGCCTAAAGACTTAGACATTTTTCTACCAGTAGTTTTTACTTTACCTCCAGTCTCTCTAACTATACCACTACTTAAAGTTCCTTTATGTATACTTCTATTATACTCTTTTAAAAACTCAAACATAGCTTGGCCGCTGTCAAAATTTATTTGTTTGTACGGAGTAAATCTTCTAATGATAGGTAGGAATATATCTATTAAATTTTGAAAAGAACTTTCGTTATAAGTTATTTGACCATTAGCTATAGCATCTGATGTTAATGTTAGCCACTCATCTGGACTTTCTATTAATTCTTGTTCAGTGTAATTTTCTCTAGCTCTTTGTTTTACTACTTCAAATTGCTCGCCTATAGCTGATTCTAGTTTTTGTTCTATATTATTAAAAGCGCCAGGGTTATCTCTCATAGCTTTTCTTAATATACCATGTAACAACTCGTGGTTACCTACATTAACAGCTCTAGTTACAGACGCTACTTCTACGTTTACATATATTGTATCTGTTTCATTGTCTATAAACCCATCTGCATTAGCAGCCTCTTCACCAAACCTTTCAAGAAACTCTTGCCTACTTAATGTATCATCTACTTTAAGTCCATATATAGCGCTGTGTTTTTTAGCAAACTCTAAGTTAGTTTTAAAAACTCTTTCTCTTTGTGATTTAGCGTCTTGTGCTCTTTGATCTATTCTAGTTTGAGCACCTTGTTCTTGGCCGACTTCTAAGTAATTAGCTGTTATTTGATTTAGCTCAGACTGAACTTTGTCTAACTCTTGTTCAAATATAGCTTTATTACTTGTTAATTTTTCATTTTGTATTTTACCTTCAAGCTCTTGTTTTTTTATTTCTAAATCAACCGCTCTACTTCTATCGATTTCATCGTCTATTGTAGGGTCTAATTGAGAGTCTATATTTCCTCTTTGATACTTTTCGTTATATATTTTAGAAACCTCTGGATCATTTTGAATATCAATATCAGCTTTTATCATTTCAGATGGCGACTGCTTTTCTATAAAGTTTATCATGTCTTGTTTAGAAACTTGATGCTCGTTGCCATCTAAATCTTTAACTACATACTTAGGTTTTTTATGTAAGTACATTTGCGTTGCTATACTTATTGGAGCACCGCCAGCGCCAGCCGTTCCTTCAAAACCGATATCTAACACGTCCATTTCCTGATCTGCCGCTACTCTACCTAACACTTCACCAGTTGAGCCTACAACCGCTTCTGTACCAGCCGTTGCAGCTAATCTTTTAAGCTTAGCTAGCCTTGTAGCCCCTTTCATAGAGCTATAAACTTTACCACTAAGCCCCATACCTAAAGCTTCTATACCACCTATAGTAGTACCTCTTTTCCAAGATTTATGTCTAATCTCATCAAACTTTTCATCATCAGATAAAAAGTCTTGTATGTTATCTAAATTAAACTCTTTTCCTTCTTTAGCTAGTTCTTCAGTTAACAGCTCTGTAAATGTGTTAGCCATCTCCATTTGCTGGTTCATTCTAAATATAGAACCACCAACAAAAGCCATTGGCACGCTGATTATTTTTTTCCTAATACTACCTGGGCCAAGCGCTACCATTTTAGCAGCAGCCCCACCATAAGCTACTGTGTCTAATAAATTAGAAGGATCGCCTTCTTTGAATAAATCTCCAAATAAATAAGTACCTTGCCCTCCCATAGATCTCACTAATTGCTCAGTTGCTTGAGCTGGCTCTTTTGCTTGAGCATGTATAAACCCCCAGGCATCAGCCGCCCAGTCAGGTGCGTTGATATTTAAATTTTTCATTCTGGATTTAAACTGCTCTGAGCCTCTAGTATATTCGCTAATAAACCTATTCATAGACTCTGACGGTGGCTTTGTTATTCTTTCATTGTGATCATCTACTATAGATTGTATCACCTCTTCATCAACATCGGCACCGCGTTTAGCTAAATCTTTTTTGTCACTAACTTTACTTTGATCACCTATACCACCACTTATAGCGTCAGGTAAACGATTAGCTATTATATCATACATAGCATAACTAAACTCACCAGATATATCTACTAAGTTTTGTAAAGCGCTCTCGTCTTTATCCCAGTTTAAATAAGTACCGTCTTGTAAACCTTTTTTAGATTTTTGTATAAACCTTGTAAAAGCGTTACCCTCTAATGATTCCGCAGAACCATCTTCCGAACTGGAATCCGTATTTTGTTGTTGATTGTTTTGGGACTGGCTCGTCCCTTTCGACTTTCCCGGCTCATGAGAAACTAGAGTCGGATTATATTTTCCGTATTTAGCAAAAAATGCTTTTTCTTTTTGTGGTGAAACATTTTTAAATATAACTTCACCATCAATTGTTAATTGATATCTTTTCATACTGTTACGTTAGTTACCCGTTAATAATAATTTTATGCAAACTCATCTTCGTTTGCTTGGTCTTTTAATTCTGTTGGTATGTTTGCTTTAAATTCTCTTTCTTCGTATATAGTAAAGTAATCAGTTAAATAACCTCTTAACATATTTTCGTCTTGCATTATACCGTCTACTATTACTGAAGCATCGCTACTAGATATTTGACCATCATCAGTAGGATCTAGTTGATTAACAACTTCATCACTAATGCCTAAATCTCCATACTTCATTGTTGTTAATTTTTCTGTAAGATCTTGTTCAAATGAGGTGCTACCAACCATTACCTGAGTTGCTAGCTTATGCATGTCTGGAGCTTGGTCTATTAACTTATTATATCTACTTCTAGCCTCTTCTCTATCAAAATCTAAAGAATCACCAGTTTTTAAGTTCTGAGCTTTTTGGCTTCCATTCATTATGTTTGTATTTAAACTTTGAGATGACTGATTATCCTTTTGCCTACTCTTAACATGATCTTTTATTTCATCTACTGTTACAAATTTTTGCTCATCTTGTAGTAACGCTTCAGCTTCTTCAGGTGTTAAGTACTCTCTTTTACCACTAGTTGAGTTATACATTAGTAACTTATCTCCAGTTTCTTTAGCTTTTCTTATCCAATATAACTTAGCAGATCTTTGAAAGTCTCTAAATCCAGCTTCATCATTACTATACGTATTACCAAACTTATCTGTTTTAGTAGTGCCATCTTCTGATACAGTAAATCTATCATCTTCCCAAGACCCTCTGTAACTTTTTAATCTGTTGTTGCCGTTTTCATCTTTGATAACAAACTCTTGTAATGCATCACTACTAAGTGCGTAGCCAACTCTACCTTTATCATCTTTAGTTGGTTCTATTTTACCCGTAACAATGTCTTGTATAGTACTGTCATCTATTTGTTCAGTATCTACTTCATTGTCCTCGTCAGAAACAAGATCAGCTATTTCTTCTCTGTCTGCGTCGTTTTTCTTTTTTTCTTCAGCTTCTTTTAACAAGTCTCTTTCAAAATCCATACGTTCTTTTTTATTTAAATAAACGTATGCTCCTCTTCTTTCTTGAAACCTTTTGTACAATTTGTTGTACTCTTCATCAGTTAAACCTTCTTTACCTAACTGCTGCTTCATTATTGCATTAAACTCTTTGTTTCTTTTTTGAACAACAGCGCCAATACCTTGTGCTAAAAAAGCAGCTGTTTCAGTAGCGCCTTTTGATAAAGCTAAATCAGCGCTACCTTCGGTTTTAGCTATTTGAGCCGCTCCTCTAACGAGGTTCATGTTCATATTTAAAGGACTTTTTTTACTCATAGTTTTATTTTTTATCCACCAAATCCAGCAAACATGCCTGCTGCATTTTGTATACCACCTGTTATTGCATCCATTCTAGCTTGTTTAGCTTGCTCTACTTGGCCTTGTTTAGCCGCATACTGTTGTTGAGCCATACCAAGAAGTGTCTCTGTTTTATATTGTTCGTCTTGTCTTTGTTGGTATTCGCCTTGTATTTCTAAACCTTTTAATCTAGCTGTCTCACTTCTTTCAGCCATTTGGTTTGCTCTTTCTTGTTTGCCTATATCAATAGCTGACTGTTGAGATGCTAATTGACCTTCTCTAGCCAATGTCTGCGCTAATGCAGCAACACCACTACCACCAGCAGCTCCACGTAAATTGTCTAATATATTAGCTTGGCTTTGTTGAAATTGTTCTTTTTGAAACTGAGACGCTCTTTGGTCTATAGTTAAATCTTCCATTACGTTTTCCATGTTAAGATACGGATTGCTAGTGTCCATAGACTGGAAGTCTTTCATTCGCCTATCTAAAGCCTTCTTTGCTTTTTTTGCTTGTTTCTCCGCTTTTCTTTGAGCTTTTCTAGCAGATTTTGCACCAATAACGCTACCGACTATAGACAAGCCTATACCTATAGGCGTAGCAGCGCTACCTAAAAAACTAGACGCTTTACCAAGGAAACCCCCTATACCGCCACCACCTGCGGCCCCGTCGCCACCAGCTAAATTAGGAACGTTGTACCTCATGTTACCTTGAGCTTGACTTAAGTTGCTCATTACATTACCACCACCACCGCCACCTAATAAATTCTGACCAAATCCACCCGCGCCACCTTGACCTGTATTGTTTTGCATGAAGCTAGGAACTTGATAGTTCATAAAATTCTGAGCGTTTTGTAAAGATATTTGCTTATTAGGGCTATTGTTGTTTTCCATATTTAATAATTTACTATATTATAATTACATTTATTAACACTTATTTACTACTTTCTTCTATCTCACAAGCTGTTTGAAACATTTCAGCTGGCTTAGTAGAGTTGTTTCTATATTTAACTTTAGAAAAATACCCTTTTATAGAACCTGTTTCTACTAAATTATTTTTAACAAAGAATATAAAGTCAGTTGTAGATACTAAGCTAGCCGTAGGACCGGTTAACTGAACATTGATTATAACCTCGCTGCTAAGTGTTATTATAGAATTTATAGCACCTATAAGTTGATAGTTGTCAGCGCCAACCATAAAACCACTGCCTTGGAAATTAGAAGTTGTATCAACATAGTACACAAGATCTCCTACCTTACAAGACATATTAAATGGCGCTGGGAATGTTAAGTTTACTGTTTCCATATTAAGTTATTATATTATCAAGATTAAAGTTTTTTACGCTATCTATAGGACCAAACTCTCTTACATAAAAATCAATTGTCAATGTATATGTATTAGAACCAGATCCTGTTGATTTAAAATCTGCGTAACACACAGCTCCGCCACTAACGCTATTAACTACAGCCGCAAGAAAGTTATTATTATTTTGAGTTATATTAGCGCCGTTTGTCTTTGTTATTACATATGTATATCTTTTAAAGCTTGATCTAAATTTTTGGCCAGACAAGTAGTTTGTTTCACTATTACCGCTACCCGTAGGGGCGACACTATTTATTTGAAATAAATTATTTGTTGTAAAAACAGTAAACTCTAATCTTGGTATAGAGCTTTGGTTCATTACTACGCTAGGATATCCTTTTGCAAAAGTGTCTGCTAGTTCAGCTGTTGTACTTAAATGTATATCGTACGAGATATTTCTATTAAAAGAAGCCTTACGACCACTTGCCGCTGTTATAGCATCAGATAGTAAACACTCATTAGCATTGTCACCATCTGGGTTAAGCTCAACAACTTTTATAGATTTGCCGGGATTATTTGCTTGGCCAAACTCAGTTAAAATTCTTAATTCATCTCCTACTAATACGTCTGTTAAGTTAGTAAATATTACTTTTTTTTCGTTAGTAAAGTTTCCATTTACAGTTGTTAATCTTTTTGATGGTGCTCCAGGAAAAAATTGTTTAAATTTATATATACCTGATTTGCCAGTTAAAGCAGTTAAGCACTGTTTTCTACCAACAGGTAATACTGTTGTTGAATTAGAGGCTGTTAATATAGAGCTATTATTTTCAGAGTTTAATATAGATATGCTAAAAGGAGTATTAGGAGTTCCTATTATCTTTATAGTTCTAGTAGAACCAAAGGAAGTTAAATCTCCACCTGTAACAACCTTATTTATTCTAGCTGTTTTAGCTGGAACGTTGTTTGTTACGATATAACTAATTTCAAATGTTGGTACTCCTTCAGTTCTAACCTCGTCTTCTAGCTCGCAAAACAAATCAAAATTTGTTTTTGAAGATCCTTTTTCTAAATATAAACTTAGCCCAGCTATAGGTGTACTATCATAAGTTATAAATGGTTCGTTTATTAAAGAAAAACCAGCTTTAGCACCTAGTGATACTGTAGCTATTTTAACTCTTTTTTTATAAGGAACTATAGCATCTATTGTTAAGCTACTAACCTCTTGAGTTGTGTCTGGGTTAGTCCTTGAAATAACACTAATGTTAGGAGTAAAAGACTTTGTAACAAAGCCTTCAGAGTCTACACTGTTTAAAAAAGAATTAGTGCTTTTTCTAGCTTTATCAATACCTGGAACTTTAAACTTTTGAGCAACGGGTATTGCTGTAAAACCTAAATTAGATCCAAATGAATTAGCTTGTATATTTAAATATAAATTTGTATTACTTATCATATTATTAAACTTCTACTGGAATTACTGATATAAATATTTTAGTTGTAAATCTAGACGTATCTGGAAAAGGTAAACTAGTATAAGGTGGTTCTTGCGGCGGTGCTTGCTGCCATGGTATCGATATATTCCTAAATGGAATTTTAATTTTTACGGTAGTAGTATCTATTTGTGTTAGCTCTATGTTGCTAGGTGTTATGTCTAAATAGCTATTATTAGCAATAACTGTAGCACCATCATTAGATAATATAGATTGACCATTTTGTACAAAATCTGGTGCACTAGGCATGTCGTAAAAGTTAAGAGGGCCACCATATTGCCAAAAATCTGCCTGATTTATTGTTGTTAATATTCTAACTACTTTTATAAAAGAAGGGTCAGCTATTAATTGATGATTAACACTACTACCTAAAGATATATACCAACAAAGCGCTGGAGGTATAATTCCATCGCCAGGCGTAAGTACTGGGTTGTCTATTGCCGACGTATTACTTGTGTCTCCTCGCCATATGTATTTTAGCTTTGTATCATTTCGACTGGTAAATAAAACAGTAGATGAATTATTAGGGTGAGTCGCGTCACTACTAGAATTTGTATAATCATCTATATCGGTATTTGAAAAATCAGTGTTACTACCGCTAAAAAGTGCTACAACCGTACCAAATAACATTTGAGCCTCGGTGCCAGTGAATATATTAGGATTAAAATCTGGATCAAAAAGTACAGCAGAATTACCATTCCACGAAACACGCGTATAAGCTGTAGGTGAGTAACTATTTAAAGAGCCATCGTTATAATTACTATCAAATAATTCAGCATAGCTACCGTTAACATCATAATCAGGTAGTGGTGGAAGAATGCTATCAAGTCCATTATTCCAATTTTCAAACGCAACTTGAGTTCCATTGTACGGTGAAACGACGTAAGTTTCTTCTTCGTAATATTTTGCCGCATACATAGTGAAATAAGGTGCAGTCATTAATGGAGCTGTTATTGGTATTAGCTCAAACGAAGTATACCAAGCGTACGCTGAACCGTCCCAGATACCATCATCATCAATACCGTTATTATCTGGGTTAGGTACTATAGGCTCACAAGGTAAAGCCGTTGCATTTAAATCAAGATTAACAGTATAATCGTAGTTTGGCATTACAAAGTCAGCAGATAATTTTAGTTCTACTATAACCTTATTATTACATGTAACGGTATTAGGTTCTGAATCATATATTCTTATTTGATCTAAGTCGCTAGGAAATTGACTAGTGTCTGATTCTGATATACCATTATAAATTACAACGCCGTTAATACTATCATTATTTTGAATCATACCATCGTTATTAATTCCAAGTGAAACCATTGATGTATTTATTCTATAACCAGGCGAAGCCTCTATAGTTAAATAATAAAATTGATTGAACGGAACAGTAAGTGTTGCGCCAGCTGGAGGTGATTGTAGCTCTAGGTTTCCAGCTGAAACACTATCTCCAGCAAATTCTTGTGCTGAATATTGTGTTGCTGTGCAGTTAGTTAAAGTAGCAGTAGACATAATTAATCATCGTTGTTTTTAATTTTAAACGTCACAGGTTGTGGGTCAACTTGTATTGGATCGTCTCCTCCGCTATCATCGCTACCATCACCTGAATCTGTATCTGGTATAACTACAGAAGACGCAAACCCTAAACCTTGAACTGTAAATTGACTAGTGTCAACATTTCCTTCCGTGCCACATATTTTGTTGAACCATTTGTTTTCTTTATCTACAAACCATTGAACCTCACCTTTTTCTAAATCAGTTTCTATTGAACTAACCCACCAGCCATGTTTGTCTTCAAATATATTATAATAATCATTTTGATAACTAGAATCACTAACAGAAATATACTGATCTATTCTAGCTTGAGAGCCTTCATAGTTTATAGCTTTAAAAGACTTAACCGTTCCAGGTGCGTCATTAAACATAACTGTTAAAGTTGAGTGAGCACTATTTTCCAAAGTCTCTGCGCCATAAAATAAATTTCTGTTATTAACTTCACCGGTACTATCAAAAGTATCGAAGTAATGGGTGTACAATGTTCCGTGTTTTACGGTAACATATTTTCCGGAAACAGACTGGCCTTCGTCTGGAGAAAAAGACTTAAAGCTAACCCAGCCTTTTGATGCTTCATTAAAAGAAACCGTAGGCCCATTGCTTGTAGCGGGTGTTAATGTTAAGTTATATTCTCCATTTACTTTATCGAATGTTCCTAGAAGCCTACTATTTGGATTTAAGTTTTCTCTAAACCAAGTCTTCATGCCAACGTTAGATATAGGAGTTAATCCGTCCATAGATAATCTTAGTACAGCGCCCCTTTGAGTGTCAGTAAAATATAATCTATATTGATCGCTAGCTAAAGATTCTGGATTTTTTGATATACCGTAATCACCTCTAAATGTAGAAACTTGACCTAACACTCTATCAGTAGCAACTAATCTAGGATCGTTATCAGCTGAAAAAACAGCATCTTTGTTAGCCAATACTTTTAATATTCTATCTTCACAAAAAGCTACAACATCTGAGTCTCTAGTTTTTAAAGCTTGTATAGATCCGTATTCTGGGTTTAAATCTTTAATAATTTTTTCACCCATATTAAACTCGTTAAGATCATTAACAGATGATGTTGAGTTATATAATCCTGAAAATATTAAACTACTAGATCTATTTTCTTCTTTAACTTGGTCTACGGTAGTAGATACAATCACTCCATTGTCTATAGTAGGGGCATTAAAATCATCTCTTATTCTATCTGATTCTACACCGTTACCAAATGAATAACAATTATGCCAACCAAGTTTAACAGGGTATTTCCAAACATCTGAGTCTATCCATAAATAATCTCCTGGTAAAGTTATAATTACATCTATTGTGTTGTTACTAAAATCAAAAGTACCATCATCATTTTCAGTAACCAACCAGCCTATAGTATTAGATAGTTGTATATTAACACCTGGAAAGTATTTAATAAAAACATTACCTGGAACATTAGGCCCAGTATTGCCAGGCGCTGCTTGAATATGAGCACCTGTTACTAAATCACTTTCACTAAAGCCAGCTTGATAGTTAGATATTGTTACGGTACCTTGAGTTTCTACGCCTGTTATAGTACCAGGGTCTAAAGTTATAGTTGCTGTAAAGCTAGTAGTAGGAAGCAGTGTGTAATTGTTACTCGTTGGAGCGGAGTAATATCCTAGAACTTTACTTTTAGTTTGCAGGCCACTAGTATGCGTAAACATTATATTATCACCAATACCTATTTGATTCATAAGGGCTTCGTTACCATCACCGTCTACAGAAATAGGTTTTATTAACGACTTGTTTTCTGTGTATTCTACGCCTCCAACAATAACTTTTTCAAAATTATCGCCATCCATATTTGTTAACAAGTTGTCAACATTATTTCCTGATACAGTATTATATTCAGATGTTATTACAGATTTTAATGGAGCAAAAGCAAGAGTATTACCCATAGATAGTCTAACCGGCAATGCGTGAGACGCCTCATAATATAAGTCTAACCCTACGTCTTCTTTAGGTTCAGTTTCCCACACGGCTCTATCAGATTCTATTTCTATAGGTTCTGAACCATCCGCACTAATTGTTTTTTGTAATATAGCTATTTTTATTCCTCCAGCTGTCCCATCGTGCTTTGCCCAACCTCTTGGATCAAACTCTTCTGGTATAACGCCGGTGTTAGTTAATTCTCCATTTTCATCTAATCTTCTAAACTCAAATCTAAGACTACTTCTTTCACAAAACTGTGATGAAGGAGCACTTCCAAAATATCCACCAGAAGCGCCGCCACTAGACTCACAGTCTTTGCAGTTCCTCAACTGTCTGTGTGATTCATTGCTTAAATCATCACTATCAACATTTTTATAAACACCTATATTAACAATCGTAGTGCCATCATCAGCAGCATTTGGAAAACAAACAAGGGGATTAAGGCCAGACCAGCAATCAGGTAGTATGTTACCACTCGCGTCAGCCCTTAGATTATTTTGCCCACCAAAACTTGAACTACTGCCATCAGAGCCAACCATCAAACTTCCTGAGTTATTGAAAATTGTTTTTGTAGCATGTATAGTAGCGCTTTTCCAAACTGGGAATCCAGAAAACTCTCCAGTTAACACTCCACTCGGTCCTATTACAGCATAATTCTTTACATGCCTATGCCTTTGCGGAGCTAACTGTATACTTGGGTCAGCGACATCTCTATCTATAACTTCATATATATAAGGCTTGCCATCTGGAAAATCAGAATCTGATGTGTCGGTGTTATCATCAACAAACTTAAATCTAGTACCAGGCGTAGAAAAGTGTGTCCATACAGAACCGCCTTCTAGTTGAAATTGCATTCCTGGAGGATTATTACCCGGCCACTGTTGACTTATGATCATTCTACCCATACCAATAGAAGCGTTACCAGCGTCTAATGCTGTTGGCTTGTAGTTGTATATACTAGGTGCCACAGTCGGATAATCTCTTTTATCGTTGACAGCAAAGTCACTTGAAGAACCTCCATTTTGAAATTGTACGCCATTTAAATCACCTTCGCTTAAAGAGCCCATGCTAGGTCCAAATTCCTCTAAATCAAATCTATGCGCTCTAGCTCCGTCTAAAAATACTAAAGTTGTATTAGCGATACCCAAGTCGTTTGTATTTCCATAGTTCTCGCTATCATCACCCGTGTGCCAATATCTAAATTGTTGCCAGTACGTCAACGTAATTTCAGCAAAGTTACAAGTTCTACCTAAATATCCGTTGCTACCAAACTGACCAACTGTACCACCACCAGTACCAAGAGTATCTACAAACATAAAGCTTCCACACCCCATTGCAAACAAATGAGCAAGAGAACTATCTTGACCTACATTAATAGTTTCAGAAAACTCATTATTATAAAAGACTTGAGCGTCATTCCTAAACCTACCCCAACCCCACCATTCATTTGGATTACCAGTATCATCAGTTACTGTAACATCACCAACATCGATTCCATTATAAACGCCACCATTACTAGCATAAGCATCATTACCACTTCCTAAATAAGAATAAGGTCCAGACTGTGCTGGATTAAATTGTTGACTGTCTACGTATGATATTGTAAAAGTATCAACTTCAATATAGTTAGTGCTAGCCGTTGTTAGCGCTGCTACTTTTTGTTCTATCGTAAAATCTTTTTCTACTAATACAAAAAATCTACCATCAAACTCTGGTCTATTTTCTACAACCTCTTCTTTAAATTCCATGTAGTATTTAAGATCATGCGTGCCATCAGCTATAGTGTAACCAAGCGCATTAAACCTATCGCGCATATTAGCAGAATCACCAAATGATTTTTTAAAAGCGATAACAGCTTGGCCATTACCATAATCAGACATATAGTGATGTGTTACTTTTTTAAAATCACCTGAGGTTAACTGTTCCATTACGATACCCTGCGCGTTTTCAGTTCTACCTACAATCCTAGCCAACAGCGTACCTCTCATGTTTTCACCATAAGCATCTAAGAAGTTATCAAAATTACCTTCCTTAATTTGCACCTCGTGAATACTTAAATCCGTTAATAAATTAGGGTCACCCGTGTTTGCATCACCGCCACCAGACATAACATACGCGTTTGGTGGTGAGTCACCTGGTGTTGTGATCTCAGCCATACCCATTATACGATGATCTGTTTTTATAAAGTCAGGTGCTTCATTTACTATATCTATTATTTTATACCTAGCTCTTTCAAGCACAGCTTCGCCTGATCCATGTTCTTTTTTAAGATACAGATACGTTTCAAGATCAACTTTGTTTCTATCAGCTGAAGGAAACGAAAGCCATATATTATTTTCTTCTCTAGCAAAATACCACCTGTCTAAAACTAAATTATAGTATTCATTACTAGTTTCTTTAACGTAGTATTTAACATAATCTAACCAAGGCATGCCATCTGGTGTAGACGCAGGGATCCCTGGTAAATTCCATTGTTGTTGAACTAAAAGTTTGTTAGAAAACTCGCACAACTCTTTTGGAACGTTAACAATGTTTGTTTCTGCTTGGTACAGATCATCAGTATCTGTAGACACATCTGTAAATTTATTAGAAACAACAACAGGCGTTTCTCTGCCGTACCTATCACCTAACACCATACCTACAGTGTAATCTCTTATTGTTTTTACAGATCTTTTAGGCTGCGTAAACACCTGCTCGCTAACAATACTTTGAGTCAAGCTTATAGGGTCTATATCGAAACCTTGCGTAAAGTGACCATATAGTATTCTACTACCAGTTATTTCTTGAGCTAAAGCTTTTCTAGGGACATTATCAAAAGTTCTTAGTAATTGATTACTAGGTACAACCTTGTGTATCATTTCACTTTTAATTTCCAGCGCTCCAGTTTCTAAAGAAGGCTGTGTGGATAAAAACTGATTAGTCCCATTTGTTGGGGGTGTAAATAAAATCCACTCACCATCTACATTTTTTCTTATAGTTTTAACTACGTAAACATTAGCTGAGTCAGTGGGTTTATATAATATATCTACTTCAGTTATGTCTACTGGCTTGTCAGTATAATAAGGTATAAAATCTTTTATTATTAATTTATGTATAGTGTTTACCATACCTAAATTATATCCTTTTACTGGATCATAGTCAAAAGCGCCAGGGTCGAAAGCTATTTCAGAAAAAGGAGAAAAAGCAGAGTATTCGCCATCTGTATATTTATATCTATAACCAAACCTAACAAACTTTAACTCAAATTTAGGATCAAGATCTTGTGAGTGCAGACTAAACTTCCAGTCAGTAAATTCATTTGTTATTTCAGAATCTGGCAGCGTTAGTATTTTTACTTTTATTTTAGACGTAGGCTCGTCTACTATTGTATTGCTACCTATAGCACAATAGCCTAAAAACTCAACTTTAAATTTTACAGGCACAAAACCAATGTCTTCATTTATTTGCTCTACTACCAAGGTGTCGCCTACAGTGAAAGAAGTTTCTTCTAAAGGTGGCGACGCTAATCCAGCTTCAGCCCCACCATTATAACCAATGTTGAATATCTGGCCTTCCGTAGGTTGCCCATCTGTTATCCAACCAACATTATCAGATATTAAGTAATCTGTAAGTTCAAAATCTTTTTCGTCTACATTAAATGCTTGCACATGGACGGTTGGAGGGGTCTTGGGGGCTTTTCTTATAACCGTTATATGCTCAAGTAGTAAATCGTTGTTAACGTAACTTTCACTTTCAGCTGATGAAGCTAACACAGTATCGCCATTTGCAAAATCTATAAACAACTGCGTGTGTTGATCTCCGGTAGCGCTCGTCCCTTTCTTGCATCTATCAATGTTTATTTTCTTAGGTTCGTTTACATTATCAGTCCAAAAAAGTAAATTATCTATTACGTTTATAGAATTTATTAAGTTATCAGATTTAAATTGAAGCATCCTATCATGTCTACATACAACCTTAGTATAATTAGACCAGTCAGCTAAATTTATAGAATCGTAAAAGTGTATAACGTCGCCAGCTATTTTTTTAATTTTTACGGAAGGAGAGTCTAATAGATTATTAGGATTATAAAAACTAATAACCATGTTTTCTCTAACATTACTAGCAAATGTAGTGCCGTTAGTATTTATAGAAATAATATCAGTATTGTTAGCTGGAGTATTAGGATTAGTAAAAACCATGTCAGTAGAATTTACCACTAGCGGAGTTATATAAGCCCAGTGATCAACAACGACTGGTGTAGTTTCGTCTGTTCTAGCATTGTGCTCTACTATAGTATCTATTGCAAATATTTCTGTTGTAGTGCTTTGAATTTGCTGAAGATTGTAACCGCCTGATGTAAAAAAGAAATATATACTATCTATTTTTTCGTAAGGAATAGAACCAACGCAAGTAAAGCTTGTGTCAGCAAACTTAGAACTTAATATATTACCGGTAGCAAAACCTGTAGATATATTACCCTGTAAGTTTTGGACAGTACCAGCCTCTCCAACACCGTCACCTCCGCCATCTGTAGTTCTTATTTGTACGTTGCTAGCATCTCTATATTCACCATTTTGAACGAGTCTTTCATCGTTGTCTTTGTTCATTCTACCAGCCGTAAAACTATGCTTAATTTCTCCCATAATTTTATTTTATTTGTTTACTCATGCCTCTTAGGACCTGCGTAAATTCTTCTAGTTTTATATTTGATAATCTAATTTTTGCTTTTCTAGTTTCAGCAAATCTTTCTTTTTTATATCTTTGAACTAAGTATTCTGGTATGTTAGATCTTGTAGATAATACACCGTACGCTATGTGCTTATAACAAGCTTCTTCACAAAATTTATGCACCACCATCTCTGAATCAGTACCCAAGCCATCACTAACGTAGTGAAGAGTTACTGTTTCGCCAGCTAAAGATGAGCTAAACTTTATAAGCCCTCTTAAATTGTCAATAAAATAACTACCGTTTATTTGAGCGTTTTCAGGTTCTAATCCATATCTTCTTCCTTGCGTAGATATTTCTACATCAGTTGTATAATTTATATCATACATTTGGTAGTTAGCTGGAGTTTGATCTTCAAAATTTTCAGATGTATTACTTGGAACTTGCTCAACTATATTATCACCAGCAGCTGTGCCAGCATTAATTAAGTCTAAATCAAAGTTACTTGTAGATTGAACACCATTAGACTGATAAGTGTTTTCTGTTGAATTTACTGAGGATATATTAGGCATATCCTCGTTATAAGTTATAGTTAAAACACCTCCACTTTGAACAACAGTGTGTTGACCAAAATCGTTTATAGCATTCATTAACTTAGTAGCGGCAGTAGTTTCTGTATCTGTATTTTCAGTGTCAATACCAAATACAGGACCTTCACCCGTAGGATTATCATAAGTGTTATAATCACTAGAGTGAAACCTAAAACTAACAAAGCCCTGCGTTGCTTGAGCTGTTTTATAGCCTAAAGTTAAATACTCGCCACTTAATGTGCTAAAGTTACCTGTCACACCTGAGAACGTAACTGTTACAACTCTTTTTTGTTGACCAAAATCATAAGTGCCGTCTGCGTTTTGTGTTATAGCAAACGGATCAGATGTTGTTCTAGCTGGGTATAATGGATATTCTAAACCGTCACTACCTACTCTAGCTAGCTTTACATAATTAACATAGTCCTGAGGGAGCACCATAGACAATGTATTAGGAACCTCTAGCTCTTGAGATTTAAAAGACTTTAGTACATCATAAGATAATTCTTGCACAGCTCGCATAGCGTGAAACTGTACATCTGTTCTATTTATTTTACTTATAATTTTACCTTCACCAACATATATAAACATAAACGCGTTTATAATATTTTCTAATGTTGTAAATTGATAATCTCCGTAGTTACCAGAGTTATTAGAATTATAATATTGATTTTGAGTTTGCGATAATAGTCCCATATTTAGCTATTTTGTTGTTGTCTTGCCATGTTAATATCTGTTACACCAGCTTGTTGTATATCTGGTTTTTGTATAGAAACACCAGCTAGCATTAATATTCTTGATACTAGATTTTCTTCTTCGCTTTCATGTAGCTCAAAATTAGTAGAAGCGCTTGAGTTCCATAAGGCTTTTTCTCCAGTTACAACGTAAGCCCAATTAGGAGTGATAGGTGCTCTGTAAAAATTAACCCTAAAGCTTTCTGCATCTAGTACGCCATCAAGCGGATTGGAAGTATCAACATTATAAGTTGCTGTAGACGGAGCTGGAAATAAAGTTACGTTGCTAAATGTCTCTCTAACAAAAACAGATCTATTTAAAGATGCCTTAGTTAAAGGATTATTTTCTGTATACTCTACTTCACTTTTATTTAATTGAGTTAATTTATTAAGACTGCCTCTAGCAGAACTTACTGCCTGTATACTTACCAAGTCATATATATTTGTAGGTATAGCTAAAGAGGAATTAGATGTGTTTACAATTGATGTAGTGTAAAATGGATGTAATTTTTTTTCGGCTAGTTCTACTTCGTCAGAGTATAACATTTGATTTTTAGGTTTAATTTCAGCTGTTTTTATAGAGTGAAAATAATTACTAAATATTTCATTTTGAGCTTTATCAGCAAACAAGTTAAACTCTTGAGGGGTTACATAACCTCTCTGCTCTTTATTACATATTGCTAAAACCTTTTGATATACATTATCTATTACTACTGCCATAATTTTTTATTTATAATAGGGAAACTGTTTATTAAGCCATTTTTTACGCTTATCACATCCGCAATCTTTAAACCCTGTAGCCTTCATAGCTAGCTTAGTTAAACTTTTAATTCCTGTCGCCGTGGTAAATTTTTCTACAGTATCTCCTAAACCTTTTGATTTACTCATAACATTATATTTTATACTATATTATAGTTACATAATAAAGTGAAAGGTTAGCACCTAAATAAAAATAGCCACCCGTAATGAGTGGCTATTAATATTAAGTAAAAAGATATTATGATAATCTTTTTTCTATATTCGTATATATCTCCATACCTTCGTCGGTCTTAAACCAAGCTGCTAACGCAGAGTACGGATGCTCGTCAAAAGGAATTGTCATTATCTTTCTATCATTAGATACCCAAGTAAAATGTCTTTGATCTGATGATAATCTTATTATTCCAGCTTCAACAGCTTTAATACCAAAGTTTCTAAGCTGTACATTGTCATCAGCCGCTAACTCTAAGAACAAACTAGGATTGTTTCTAGCGAATAGTAACAAATCTCTTTTAAGTTCTTTAGAACTCATCTTAGATACTTCAGATCCTTTCTCTACTCTCATGATAGCTTCAGCTAAATCAATATCTATTTCTCTAGCCATTAATATCGCATCAGCTTCCATTTCAAGTTGATCTATTTGAATTTCAGCTAATTTAATAGGTTTGTACTCAGTATATACTTTATTTAACATTGGGTGATATATTGATAAAAGCTTTTGCAATACTGTTTTTTCTTTAGGAACCATAAGCGTTCCGCCTCTAAAAACTATATGAGCTAATCTTTGATCACCTTTCATTTCATCAACAAAAACCGTTCTTTGATTCTCGCAGTATTTCAACTCTCTTTCATAACCCTTTTCATTATCAAACCAATATATATTAGAAGATCTAACTGTTCTACTTAAAGGTTTTTTACTACCTTTTAAATAATAAATTCTATCTTTTACTTCCCATGTGTCTTTTGGTTTAGCTTTTATTTTAGGAGCTTCAACCTTAGGTTGTTCTTTTACAACCACTGTTTCTTCAACTACAGGCTCTTCAACCTTAGTTGTTTCTTTTTTCTTTGCCATAATATAATATAATAAAAATTAAAAAAATATAAGGGCGATACTAGACCGCCCTTATAAATAAATAGTCTTACTTCATTAACATAAAGTTGTTTGCACCTTGAGTGATTAAACATCTTTCTGATAACATATGTAATTGCATTGCATCTAATGCAGATGTAGCAGCACCTACTGAACCAGTAACCCAAGTTTTCATTCTTCGGTCATCAGTTTGAGAAGCTCTATATCTAACGTGCAAGAAAGGTCTCTTCATGTTTTTACCCATTTGTTGGTCATAAACAGTAGTAACACCAGCTGGTATCATAACACCACGAATAGCGTTTACAGTATCAGCGTCGTTAATTGATCCTCTAGTGCCTTTGTCATTAAGTATCTAAAGTCAGATTTGTAGAAGTCATAAGAACCTCTTCGGAAACCTGAGAAACCTAAATTTAAAGCCATGTCTGCATCGTTTTCAAATACACCATATGAAGTACCGCCAGCTCCCATTTTATTCATTGAAGCAAGCATGTCATCGATAGCTAAGCTAGTTGATCTGTTAACAAACATCATGTATTCTTCAATAGCACCTTGCTTGTCAAACTCAGCTAGTATAGCATCAAACTCTGCTAAATCAGTAGCAGCGTTAACACCAGTTACACCAGTAGTAATGTTACCTCTAGACTCAATAGCTGCAAATAAACCTTGAGTACCAGTAGGCTCAGCACCTCCGTATATAGTGTTATCAACAGTAGAAGTGCTTTCAGCTTTGACTCCTTCTAACATTGACATCTCTAAGTAATCATTGAATCTAGCTCTTGTATCAGACTCAGCTTTTAAGTACCATAAGTAACCGCTTTGTCCAGCTTCAGTAGCTATCTCAACCCAACCGATTCTTGAAGCGTCTGATCCAGATACTTCGTAGTAATCTTTTAGTATGATAGGCTTATTAGTATAAGTCTTAAATACTGGCTCGTTAGCTGTGTGCTTAGCGCTACCAGTATAGTCATCACCTTTTTTGTACTCAGAACCATAAACCATAATAACACAACCAGCATTACCATCAGCCATTGTTCCAGCATCTGCATCAGCTAAATCGTTAGTATTGTAAGGAAGTACAGTAATATCATTAACATCAGCGCCAACATCAATTGCTGAAACGTAACCTCTAATAGTTGAATTAACAACTGGGTTTGCTATAATAACTGTATCACCTTTTCTAATACCATGCGATCCAGAAACGTATGCAGCGTTAGTATCAATGTGATCTGTAATTGTTACCAAGTTTGAAGCTGCAGTTTTAATAGTACATGTGTACGTTAAGTGTAATCTACCTTGCTCAGACCAAACTACTTGGTCGGCAGTCATAGACTCTTCTGCACCAACTTGAGCTAAAAAACCTGAAATAGTTCGTGGTCCGAAAACTTCAGCTTCTTTTTCCATCAAGTCTGGTACATATTGTTGTCCCCAACCAGCATTTTGACTGGAGGATAAATCTATATAATTCCCTGTAGAAACCTGTTGTATAGGTCCTGGTACAGCGTTTAATAGATTTCCAGGATTTGAAATTGCCATAATTATAAATTTTTAAAGTTAATTTTTCTTTCTAATTTTAAAAGATCTATTTTTAATTTCAGAAGCAGATTGTCCAAGAACTTTAACTTTTATCCCACCAGCTTGAACTTCTCCATGCGTTTTTCGTGGTTCTAAGTTTATGTTTTTATCTTTAGCTACTTGCCCTTTTATAGCATCAGCCTTACCTTGTTCGTAAAAATGTTTTGCTATAGCATCAGCGTTCATAGCTGTAAATAAAGATTTATGATAACCCGCGGCGTCGTTAATAGTTGTTTTATCTTCGCCAACAAACTTGTTGACAAAATTATTAATATCACTTTGAGTTTTCTTTACGCTGTTGACATCTTTAACGTTAAACCTATACTTTTTGTCTCCGACATTATATTCAAAACCTTTGAAATTTTGCCCAAAGAAACTATCAGTTTTATTTAAAAATGTTCTCTTGCTTTTCTCAGATAATTTTTTCTGACTTTCTTGATCTTCGTTGTATTTATGATAGAAATTAATCGCCTCTTGTTGCTCAGCACTTAGCTTAACACCAGCTTTAATATCTTCATAGTATTTAGACTTTTGCCTGTCTAAGTGGGCTTTAGCCTCGGCAACTTGCTCTTTCAGGGCTATTTTCTTTTTTCGTATAGTCTTTTCGTCATCAACCTCTTCATCTATACCAAATCTATCTTCTAGTAAAAAGTTTCTTTCCTCTGCAGATAAGTGTGACTTAGTGTTTCTATAGTATTCATCTAACACATCTGAGTCATCTAACTTTGATAGATCTCTATTTAAATTTACGTAGTCTTGTAAGTCTCCACCAGTTTCTTCCATAAAGTCTATAACTTTTTGTATTTTTTCTGGTAAAGGATTTCCAGTAGTTTCTGCTTCTTCAACAGCCTCTTCAACTGTTTCTGCTACTTCTTCAACTGTTTCTTCATTAGTAACTTCTTCCATTACTGGTTGTTCAGTTACTTCTTCTACAACTTCTTCTACGTTTTCTTTTTGTTCTTCTACAACTTCCTCTTCTTTTTTAGGAAGCGGTGCGTCTAAGTCTACTTTAATAACGCTGTCATCTCCAGCGCTTTGAAACTTAGTTTCGTCAATGACTTGTTCAATAGTTTCTTCTATTGGTTGTTCATTGTTTTCTTCAGTTACTTCTTCAATAACTTCTTTATTTTCTTCTGTCATAATAAAATTTTATAAAATATTAAAAATAAGGAATTACATACCTGCACTCCCTGTTATAGTATCATTACCTGACGACTCAAAATTTTTAAGTGAATTAGCCCCACTTCTTTGGTCTATCATTTCTTTTTGATGAGATGCTTGCATATTTACTCTATTGTCTCTTCTATCCTCTCTAGTACTTTCTATCTCGTTATTAACTTTTTGCTTCATGACTTCAAGCTTGGACTGTAGTTCGAATTCATAAGACATAAGTTGTTTTTTAGCTTCTACCTCTGCTTGCAAGTACTGAGTTTTAAACTGAGACCTTGCTTGTTCTACTTGAACATCAGACTGAGCTTTAGCTTGATTCTTTTGCATTTCAGCTTGAGCCGCTGCTTGCTGTGCTTGTTGGTTAGCTTGAGATTGAGCTTGTATATTTTGTTGTTGCATTTGCTGATCTCTTTCTTGCTTCTTTTTTCTTTTTACTTTTAGTAGTTGATTAGCTAACTTAACGCTCCTAACATTACGTAAATCTATAGCATCGTCTAAGTCTATAGAGCCTTGCTGTAAAGATACTTGTATATTATTTTCTAGCATTTGCTTTTCTTCATCGTCAGGCATTAACTCTATAAATATACCAAAGTCGTGAAGATATAAGTTTTTCATTTCATCTAAAGTTGCAACATTGTGAGCGCCTAAAGATCTAACAAAAGCTTCTTTTGTGGGAGAGTATTCTAATATATCTGAAACTCGCAGCGATAAACATTCAGCAACCTCAGCGGTTAAAAATAGCATTGCCTGTAGTATATGTCTAGTTGCTGTATTTGAATTTGCTGCTGCTAATTTTTGAACGCCAACTAAAGCATCTCTAGCTGGGGTACTAGCATCTCTTGCTTCGTTTAAACCTGTTACGTCACGTATCATTTGTAAATAGTAGTTATAAGTAGTTATTAAGCTTTGCAACTTACCACTGTTTACTCCATTGTTTATTTGCTGTATTGGAACTTTACCAGGATTCATATCACCATCTCCAGTAAAACTTCTACCTATAACGCTACCAGTTTGAAAGAACATGTTTAAAGCTTCTTGTGGATTATAGTTCGTTCCATTACCTAAATCTATTTCAGCTAAACCATCGGCATCTAAGTAAACGCCATCTGGTACCATACGAGACATAACTTGTTGTAGCTTAAGATGTGTTAATTGTATCATGTCAGCAAAGCTAGTTATTCTACTAACTAAAGATTCTATTTTACCTTGATACATTCTTGGTGCTACAATTTGGTAATTCATTTTAACTTTGTTAAAATTAGAATCAGTTCGCATCATATTATCCATCATTCTCCACTTAATTATTTTATCAGAACCTATAATATAAACTCCTTCATAAAGTGTTTCAATAACTCTTTCTAGCTTTTCAAAATTACCGTCCATACTTTCTACAGGAGGGTTAAATGAATCGTCTTTTTCTATAATTTTTTCAGCACCACTACCAACTTTCTTTAACTTGTAAACGTTGTTCATATGAGTTTTATAATTAAAATATAAAACTTGAACTTTATTTTTATCTCTGTTAGTTACGTAATCTATAGGTCTAGTATATTTATCTGCTATTTTCTTTATATCTTCTTCAGATAAATTAGGGAATTGTTTTACAAGTTCATTTATAGGTATTTCTTTTACTTCTCCAACATAATAAATATCTTCAAAATATGGAGATTCTGTATGAGAATAAACTAAGTCAGCTGGATCTACATACTCAGCGCTAGCTCCATTGCTAAAGTTAAATGAAGTTTTTGTTGCACCAATACCTAATGTAGCTAAATCATATAAACATCTTCTTCTAACTAAATCGTAATTACTATTTTCAAATAAAACATTTAGTGCTTGCTCTTCTGCTAGCTCAACGCCTTGTTTATAATTTAACTGCATATGAAGTTTTAATTCTTCTTCTGTGTCAGGAAGTTCTTCAGCATTATTTTCTTTCATATCTATATCATACTGCTGTTGAACTATAGCATCAAACTCTTTAGCTCTTATATCTCTTAGCATAGACTCCATATACTCAGTACGTTTACTAACACCATACTCGTCTTGCGAAAAACAATTTATTTGATAATTTCTTTCAGCCATACCATTAACAACAATATCTACAAACTTTGGCACTATAGGCACAGGCTTCCAGTCTAAATTTAAATAAGACAGATCACCATTAATAGATAATTCGTCTTTGTATTTTTGCACAGGTTGTTCACCTCTAGAGTATAATCTAAGAGTGTGAAAGTTATTTTTCTGCGTATTATATTTTGAAGTTACTCCAGAAAACCACTCATGTTTTATTGCTCTAGCTACTTTTAAACCATAATCTTCACTTAACTTTTCTAAGTCACTAACTGCTTGCGATGGAAAATGTATAGAATGTTCTGATCTCATATTTTATTTTTAATTATCTTAGATGAAAATCCTCTATTATTATACTTTGATATACTAAGGTTTAGTTTTTGTTTTTTAGTTTCTGGGTTTGGTCTGTATAAATGTCTGTTGCAAGCCATTATGGCTAGCCCAGTACTTATAGAAGCATCATGCTTTGTTCTTCTGTTTATGTTAAACTTTGACCAATCGTTTAAAGTTTCGTTAAAATACATATTGCCATAAGTACCGTCTTGCAATAAACCAACATGGTCATTGATGTACATTTCAATAGCAGCCGCGTGAGCTTGCTTTATATCTTCACTTGAGTTTGGCATACCACCTACTTCTTTTTCAGTTGTTGATAGTTTGTTCCATATTTTATCTGGCCTGTTCATACTAAAAGCTCTATAACCTCTACGTCTTAAATAATATAATAACCTTGGCTTATTATTCTCTGCTAATATTGGCATACCATAAAATACTAATGCCATTAAAACGTCTTCAAAAAATATTTCAGCTGTTTGTGGCCTTGCTATATATTCAAGAAAAAAAGTATTTGCTGGAGCGTCTTCCATTGAAAACTTAGTTAATCCGTGCAAAGCACCTTTAGATCCTCTTTTATCTACCGTTCCAGATATATCATATGAGTCACAACCAAACGCTCCCATGTGCTCGTTACCTGGATATCGTACGCCATTTTTTAATATAACGTTATTTTGTAATTTTATATTTGGTACCCAACTAATTTTAAACCTACCGTTTGGATCTGGATTAAAAGTAACCAATGTATCTTTCTTGCCATTGGCCCATTGAAAATTACCAGTCGTTAACACTGAAGAGTTTTTGTTACCTTCATTATAATCTATCTGTTCGTATATTTTTATAAGGTTAAATAAACTGTTTCTAGTTTCATCTCTAAATGCGTGCTCTTCAGTTCTAGGAAATTGGCGATAAAATTCGTTTAAAGCATCTTGATCATCTTTTAAGCCCTCAGCCTCATTTTCCCAATGGTCTATTACGCCAAAATCTATTTCAACACCTTGTGGATCAATAGAAGGTTTATCAGGCGTGTTAAATACAGGTTGACCATACTCATCTATAAATCCTTCATAGTTCCATTCCATTGGTATAAATAAAGAATACAAACCTGATTTTGTTTGGCCGTTACGGTTACGCTTTGTCACATCAGAGTTATTATATAAATCTTTAAAATTATCACCACCTTTTTCTAGTGAATTACTAGTACTACCCATCATACACTTACCAACAACTCTACTACCTAATCGCAAACAAGTTTTTGTAACTCTCCAGTTATTCTTTATATTATCAGGCCTTTCCCACTTACCACTTTCATCATGAACTAGTAAGTTTAACTTTTCACCATCATAACTATTATCACCTGTATTCTTCCAGTCTATCGTTGTGTCAAGACCTTCAACGTCATCCATTTCTTCACGTTCACGTATTTTTTTACGAGTAAACTTTTTTGCTGGCACCCTGTAAGCAAGTTCGGACTTTGGTCGGTCCATACCGTCCTGTATTGGCTTGAAGAAGAAAGGATAATTTAAACTAATAGGTACTACTTTGTCCGTAAACATTTTCTTTGCATCAGCACCAGTTTTAGATAATATACCAAATCTACTATCACTAGCTAATGTAGCTAAATTAACAGTTTCAGCTGAACTCATAAAAGAAAAACCAGAACGTCTATTTTTTAAATAACACATTCCATAACTTCTATTATCTGCTTTACAAGCTTCCCAGAATATAAAGAATAATCTATTAGCTTCTCTATAATCTGGTGCACCTACATCTATTTTACTCCATTGTAAATACATATAGTGTGTTCCTGTTATATAAGTTGGCTTACCATTATTCATAAACCAAAAACCTTCTTCTCTTCTTTTAAACTCTTCGTCTATATAACTATAATGCTCTTCTTTAAAATCGTCAGGATATACCTGCCAATCAAATACTGTTTTAATTTTTTTAAAAGCTGCATTAGCTGGAAACTGTTTCCACTTTTGTTCTAACTTTACTTTACTACAGCTATATACTTCTTTAGGCTGTTTAGGTAAGGCTATTTGTAAACCTTGTATTTCTATAATATCACCAACTATACCGGTTTTAGATATAACAACTACGTCATTTTCTTTATTATAACCATACTTCCACTTCTTACCTTTGTTTAATCTTTTAATAGTATTTAACCTTATTGGTTCTACTATTTTATATAAGCTTTGTTCGTATTTCATTTAGATCTACCTTCTGCAAAACCTTTAAACTTAACTTCTTTATTTTCTTCTACTTTACCTTCAAGCATATTTTTTTCTTCATTTATGCGGTTAAGTATTTCAAAAGCATCAAATATAGCTAGCTTTTTTGTAGCAGCTGCGTTTTTTAATCTATCAGCTGATATGTCATCGTCACTGTCAACTATAGGTTCTTTAGCAACTTTAATTAGCTCTTCAACTGCTTTTTGCCCAGCCTGGATTATATTCTTCTTCGTTTCCTTGATATTCATATTTAATTGTAATAAACTTATTCATAACCCTATATAATCTTTCTTCATTTATAACAAACTCGTATTCGCTATTAGGTGTAAACCCAACCAATGTGTTAGTTTTAAATTTACCGTCAGTATACTTTACTATACCAATTAAAGGTTGCTCTATATTAGTATCTAGTTTACTATTTGATTTTATAGGCTTAACAAAACTATAACCAGGCATAGCTTTATTATTGTATAAATATATTTGATCTTCTGATGCTATATATTTATTTTCTTTCCAGTAAGACCTACTGTTTCTTTCTCTACCTTTAACATCATGCCATCTTCTAAATATATTATGATGTACTATTACTTCATCACCTACTTTTAAAGGTGACTGAAATAATAGTGGAGTAGCGATAACTCTTGCTAACCTATTTATATACTGATGATTAAATACTTCTGTATTAAGTATTAATTCTTTGTCATTAACTCGTACACTGTTATTATACCTATCGCCAACAGGCTCGATAATATAATCTTTATAAGCATTCATTAGTATTCTAAGTTGTACTCAACTGATATGGCCATATTTTTATTAAAATCCTTCCAAGGTATAACTACTTTGTCTTTTCTAATATAAATAGAATACTTGTCTTCTTCTTCAATTATATCACAAATTGTATGCCCGCCGTAAACCTCTTGATCTACGGCGTAGTGCATTGAATCATTTTTATAGTCTTTACCTATAGTAATTTTTCTAATTATATTACTTTTCATCTTTAGGCCAGTTAATAGTTCCGTCCTCTAAGTTAACGTCATAAGTGCCATATTCTTTTACTAGCATGTCCTGCATCGTCTTTATACCTTTCTGAGCTTCATCAAGGTTATGTAACAAATGATGTTTTTGAGTTTCTATTTTACCTATATTAAACTGTATGCCATTTATAGTATTAACTACTTTTTGTAAACTATCTAAATGTTCTTTTGATATTTTGTCAACCTTTGGTTTAAGGTCAACGACTTTTTCTTTTTTTGCCATTGTATTTAATTTTATTTAATTTATATTTTTTATATTTCAAACCCAAACTGTAGCATAATTGGATGAGGATTATGAAGGATAGTATTGTCAGCTATAGTAGGTCCACCATCTAATGTTATTGGTTCTTCAAACGTTATTGTGTCGTCAGTGTTAGTCATAGATATAGACTTTACAGTACCTAGCACTTGTCCTGTTGATGTTTCAAGAACATCTCCTTTATCAAGTTTTAATCCCGCTCCAGCGCTAGCTCCCGCTCCGTTATCAACATTTATAGATGAAACTGAGCCGTCAGCATTAAAAGCTCCGTCTACAAGTATACCTGAGTAAAAGTTATATGCTTGAGGTTGGCTACCCACTTTATGTATACCAGCAACGTATAATCTATCGTATCCTACGTTTGTGCCAGAGTCTGGCTCTCCTTGTAAAACTAACGGTAGACCGTCTCCACTAAAGCCCCCTGCAGCTGATATTATACCTACGAAATCAAGCGCGTCAAGCGGATCACCCGACATGTGAATCGATCCTAATAGATTATGGTAATATCCAGTGCCACCCGCCGTAGCGTGTGGAGTTCCTATACTTCCAGGAGCAACACCTCCAGGTAAATCTTTACAGAATATTAACTCATTAGTATCATTAACTCCTACATTCTGACTTAAATTAGATTTTACTCTAACCATCATTTGCCCGCTAACTAATTCAACAGCACCCTTTGGAACATCAAAAGGTGTAAAATCAAATAATACATCATCAGCGGCAAAATCGTTAATATTGTATACTATTCTAGGTTTAACTTTTACATTAAAAAATTTTCTCATTTTATTTATTTTTTATTTGTTTGTTCATTTTTCTTTGACGATCCGCCGAAGAAAAAATCGACTACCGTATTAACTTTAGCACTCATGGCTCCAAATATAGTAGAAATAAAACTTATTTCAAACTCACCTAGTTCAAGATCTCTCATTACGAAAAACTTAAACATCATGAAACTTAATCCAAAGTATGCTGCTGTAAATAATGTCGCAAGGATTTTTTGAATGAGCGCATCGTCTTTGTACATATCACGAGCGCTTTTTCTATCCTCGACCTCTTGTTTAAAAGCTTCTGTTTCGGCGTCAAGTAATAGCCGTCTAAGAGCGAGTTTCGCTTCATCTCTTTCTTTGTCTGTTGTAATAACTTTATCAAGTATTCCTTCTGCATTTTCTACTACTTTGCCGAATAAGCCACCTATAAATTTTCCTATCATCGTTTATTATCTTTTATCATATCATCGATAGACTTATTCATTACCTTATCGGTGTATGATTTGTTATTAAAAAACACATTTGATTCTGAAGTAGGTATATCCTCTTCCCCTAAAAGTATACGATATATTCTACTTATCAAGTGTGAGCACTTAAAGGAGGTTTTGAATACTGAGTATTTGATGGTTGTTCTATTTCTGTGTCTCCACGTTTCTATCCAACCATTCCTCCTTAATTTTTCCCAACGGTTTTTATCCCAACTCATTGTATAGGTACCGTCGATAAATTCATTTCTTGTAAAACGCCCCTTGCAATCTAAGTAAATTAGTAATTCAAGATCAGCGTCTGTTAACCCGTAAGTTTTACAGGCCCATTTTCTAACGAGCCTGTAATACTTAAGGATTTGTAAATCACGTAAATCGTGACTAGTTAATCGCATCTATTACCCTGCTGCACCAACAGCGTTACCGTCTTTTTTAAAAGCAGTCATAGCAAACTTAGTGTTAGCATCGTCTCCTACTACTATAACACCATCGCCGTGCGGATGAGCGTTAATTGCTTCAGCAACTTCTCTCATTGCTACTAATTCATCAGAGTCGTCTTCTAAAAGTACAGAAATAGTGTCAACGCCTCCTGCAACGTCAAAGGTAAATTTTAAAGCATCGTCTTCGCCTTCAACTGATTTTAGTTTAGTTAAGGGGTAAACATTACAGTCGTTATCTGCGTTTTGGAAAAATAAAAATTTGTTCATTTTGTTATATTTTTAAAAGTTAGTAATTAAGCTATTGTTACACCTGTAAATTCAGGATCACAGTATACCCCAGCTATATCATCTGCTATAACTAAAGCACCACTATTGTTAACTATTCTAGTTGAGTTTATGAATCTTATAAGTTTTTTACAAGCTTCAAATTCATCTGCCCCACAAGCTAACGTGATTACATCTACGTCAGCTTCAGCATCAAAAGTTAATACTATTGATCCAGTGCCACCGTTTATTTCTTTCAACCTAGAAAGCGGTAACATAGCGGTATCATCATCAGCATTTTTAAAAATTAACATTTTTTCATTATCTAATAACATATCTTGTTTTTTTTAAGTTTATAATTAATTTATGATTATTTGGTTTAGGTTTTGGTTTATAGTTTATGTATAATCTACTTTAATAGTAATTACACGTTTTTAATAAATAGTAATTATTCTACTATAACTATATCTCTAGCGCGTATAACTCTATATACAATGTCGTTGTAAGCTATATCGTGTCCAGCAACTGCATCGTAGTATACAACATCGCCTTTATTAACAACAGGGACGTCATTACCTGTAGAAATAACATTAGCTTTTTTGTACCTGTTCGTTTCATCTGTTTGTTCAGTTAATATAAGACCACCAACTTTCTTTGGCCCTTCTTTTATTATATCAACTATTACATAATCGTTAACTGCTTGCATTTGGTATACGTACATTTGATATTACACAATCCGCTGACATAATAGTTAGTGCTACACTTACAGCGTTTTTAAGTGCAGACTTAGTCACAAGTACTGGATCAATAATGCCAGACTCAACCATATTAACTTCTTTGCTAGTTACTACATCTACACCTATACCTTTAATAGGTCTTGGCGCTACTTGTTCTAAACCAGCGTTGTCAAGTATAGTTTTAAATGGTGACGATAGCGCGTTAAGTAATACTTTACCACATCTTTTAGTTTCTATTTCTTGACTAGCGTTTAATAGAGCTACGCCACCACCGGGCACAATACCTTCTTGCAATGCTGCCTTAGTAGCATATATAGCATCTTCAACTCTGTCTTTCTTTTCTTTAAGCTCAACCTTAGAGTTTGCTCCAACTTTAACTATACCTACACTACCTGATAACATGGCTAATCTAGCTTCTAGTTTCTTTTTAATAAAATCATTTTTTTCTTCAAGCAGATGTTTATTTAGCTCATCTATTCTACCTTCAATACCTTCAGTCATACCTTCAAGTGTTAGCACCGTGTGCTTGTCATCTGTTACGGCAAACTCAGCTTCACCTAAATACTCAGGCTTCATTAAATCTAAATCATCGCCAAGTTCTTCATTCATAACTGTAGCTCCAGTTAATATAGCTAGATCGTCTGTAGTATCTTTTTTAGTAGGACCAAAGCCTGGTAAATCAATAATGTTTACCTTAATATTACCTTTAACTTTATTCATCATTAGCGCCGACTTTACTTGCTGTGCTACTGGAGCTACTATGAGTAAAGATCGGTTGTTCTTAATAACGTACTCAAGTATACTTTGTACCTTACGTACATTGGGTATTTCAGAAGAACAAATAAAAACATACGGATTATCTAGTTCACATGTATGTTTTTCCGTATTAGTAACAAAGTGAGGAGACGTAAGCCCACACTCTACTTTAACGCCATCTACGATGTCAACATACGTTTCATCTGATTCGCTTTCTTCCATTAATACTACGCCGCTTTTTCCAACTGTAAAATAAGCTTTTGCTATTATAGCACCTAGCTCTTTATCGTTGTTGCATGATATAGCACTAACAGACTCTAACATACTACCTTCAACATCTATTGCTTTATTATTTAAATAAGCAATAACATCTTCTAGCGTTTTGTTAACCCCATCTTTTATTTCTCTGATTGTTAGACCTTCTGCGGTCGCAGCGTCTATTTGTTTGATTATTGCTTCAGCTAGCACTGTAGCAGTTGTTGTGCCGTCACCAGCTTCGTTAACTGTATTTCTAGCAGCTTCTTTAATTAGAGTTGCGCCCATGTTCTCGACCGGATCATATAAGACTACGCTTTCCGCAACGGTTACACCGTCTTTTGTTATGACCGGCTTGCCACGACCATCTTCATATACAACGCACTTACCTGAAGCACCTAATGTAGATTTAACGGCTTGGGCTAACTTGTTAACTCCGGCAATAACTCTTTTCTTAGCGTCATCACCGAAGTCTAAGTTTTTTACCAACTCACTTGGTAAATTGTATTCCATAATGTATTTAATTTAATTTAATTTAACTTGTGTAGATTTAAAGCTCTACTACTTTCCTGTTCTTTTGGCTTTTTCTGATCTTGACTCAGTGTTGTATGTCTTACCTCTCCAAGTAAAGTTTCCAGCTTTATCTCCGTAATGAGCTATACCAGCTTTCTTATTAGCGTTTCTTTGAGCTCTATAAGCTTCACTAAATGACATTTCATCGTTAACTACAGATTTTTTAGGCTCTTCTTTTGGAGCTTTGTTTTCAGGAGCAACATCACCTATTACAGCGTCTGTCTTGACCTTATCACCTTTTCTACCTTCATCACCAAATGTTACGTTCTTACCACCTCTTAAAGCTTGCATTGTAGTTCTGTCATCAGTAACGTTAGCCATTTTATCTTTTCCTTCAGTTATATTTTTAGCTTGTGATTGTTTTAAATTAGCTCTTTTCTCTTTATTAGTAGCTCTTCTTTCTAATCTATCAGCTCTTTTTCTACTTCTTGGATCATTAGCAGCATTTTCTCTAAGGTTAGCAGCTTTGTCTTTTAGCTTTTGAGCTTTTCTAGTTTTTCTTCTAACTCTACCAGCATCTATTTTTTGTCTTAACTTAGATTTATTTCTAGGAGAAGGAGCGTTAGCTGGGTCTTGAACAGGAGAGCCAGCATCGTCTATATACTCCCCGAACTCATCTATTTTTTTCTTAGCGCTGTAATTCATTTTCTTAGCGCTGTAGTTCATGTTCTTAGCACCACCGTGATCTTTTTTAAATACGTGCGGGAAGTTTTTTCTCATTGGGCCGTCTGACCCTGCTTTCATTTTAAATGCCATGTTTATGATTTTTTAGCAAAGATCTGGCCTCGTCTTCTAGTTTTAACTTTAACTTTACCAGTTCTTTTATTAACTTTAGTTTTAGTAATCTTACCATCTTCATAGGTAGTAATTTTTTGTTTACCTCTTTTATCTTTAGTCTTTCTAGTCATTGTTCCCTTTTCATCGTAGAACCTTTCTTTAGCTTTGTTTGTTTTAGTTTTTCTTTCTTTAGACTTTCCAGTTTGAAGATTTATAGTCTGATCTATTTGTTTATCACCACCTATTTTTCTTTTTCTATCTAATCTAACACTTTCGCTAACACCCTCTTCTTTTCTTTTAGTTACGGTATCTCTACCTCTAGTTATTTTAGATGTAGTTACTTTACCTGGTTTAGTATCAGTGGTAGTAGTAGTAGTAGTTTTTTTATCATTTTTACCACCGCCTTTACTACCGCCTTTACCGCCGCCTTTACCACCGCCTGATCCGTTAGTTTTAGTAGTATCTTCTACTGTGTCTTTAGATTTATTTTTAAACAATTTAATTCCTTCATTTACACCAGCTCCAACAAGTGATAGGTTACCAATTGTGTTTATTGTTTTTGATACAGTACTTTTTGACTTAGTAGGCTTTTTTATATTTTTAGCGTCTAGTTTAATATTTTTATTACCAGTTTTTGGCCCGCCTTTTGGATTAGTAAAATTAGGATTATTTTTGTTATTTGCTGGTAGTTTTTGTTCAAATTTAGTAACATCGTTTTTATTAGTAGTGGTTTTAGTACTAGTCTTAGTATTAGCCTTAGTATTAGTTTTAGGTTTAGTTTTACTAAATTGTTTTGCTGCTTTGTTATAAAGATTTTTAATACTTTTTGAAGCTTTAACACTACCTTCAACAAGCTTTCTAGCTACATAACTTCTAAATTTTAGTGGTTCAGTTGACATGTCTTTTGCGCTGCCGTGATGGCTTTTATCGTTTGGGCTGTAATTCATATTCTTTGCTCCACCGTAGCTCATGTTCTTTGCACTGTCGTGATTCATATTTTTTGCGCCACCATAATTCATAGGTTTAGCACTTCCAGTTCCCTCACCAAAAGAGAACTTATTTCTGTTCATTTTAAAAGCCATGTTCTTTTATTTATTTGTTATTGTTTTTCTGCAGCTATTGCTTCTGCTTCCCACGGATGATGAGCATCTCCTTCAGGCCATTTGCCATTAGGTCCTTCAATGTTACCGTTTTTTCTAATATATATTTTATCTTCCCACATTAACCAGTTGTCTCCGTAATCAGCGCGGCCTTCAGCCATATCTTTCATATGCTTCATTTCGTGCTTAATTACTCTGCGCATAAGTTTGCTACCTGGTTTTACTTTAGGATCAACAGCAATAGTACCGTCATTTCTAGCTTCAGCTACAGTGCCTTTTTCTAAAGGTGTTGGTACAACCTTAATCCCACCTAAGTGTATTGGTTTTTTATTGCTGCTTCCTAATTTAAATGCCATATTGTTTAGTTAAAAGTTTTTACAACTTTAGGTCCTTTAATATATTCTAGCTTTTTAGTAAAGTGATCAACACTTCCATCAATAGCAGCTTCAGCACCTTCCATTGTTTCTCTTCTTGTTATGTCAACCCATTGGTCTTTATCTTCGGGTTTATTAACCTCTGTTTGATAATAACCGTTAGGTAGTTGTGTTATTCTCCAGTTTTTCTTTTCAGCTAAGTGTTTCCACTCATCTAATTGTTTTTCTGAAATTTTAGGTTCTGTAGTATATGTACTACTTTTATAGTATATGTATGTCATGTTATTTGGTTTTAATTAATTAGGTATAAGGATTTTCCTTATTATGTTTTACGCCAGCATCCGTATTCAACCATAACGTCATTACCAGATACTTTTGCTATTTTAAGCCCACCTTGTGTGCCTGCGATACCACTACCACCTGTACCTGCTGCTAAACAAAAGTATGCAAACTCTCCAGGGTGAAGTGTTAATTTAATACCAGTTGCCGTTCCGTCAACGTTGGTTACTATTACTTTGTCACCAGCTGCTGCATCAGTTAGTGGAGCTGTATTCTTTTTACCAGTATGTTTTATATAAACATAAGTATCAACTAACGGATCTTCTTCTACTAGTACGCCAGCTCCTGCTCCTAATGGGTTATCATCTGTTGAGATAACTGATATACCAGTTGATGGTGCACTTACTATTGACGATGCGGTAACAGCCATGCTAAGTGGATCTGAGTGAGCATCAGTGCTTGATAGTGATAATGTTGGTTTTAGTGTTGCCATTGTTTATATTTTATTATGCTTCAAAAATCATTACTTCTACTTCGCCGCCATCTGCATCTGCTATGGCAAATAGATCTCTTACTCCTGCCCAAGGAAAGAAAGCAAACTCTCCTGGCGCTAATATCATTTCTGCTGCAGCTGCTTGCGTAGTAACCGTTGCTCCTAAATGTACTGTTCTAGTGCCATGTGTATTTTTTACATACACGTAGCTTTTGCCCATAGTTGAATGGTTGAATATTTTAGGCGCGTCACTACCGCTATGATCGTTAACAACATACTTCTTGCTTAGTCTAACGTCGTTAACTCCTAATGTTAAAGCTTTAGTTACAGAAAAGCTCAACGGGTCTCCTGTTGTAGTTGTGCTTGATAGACTTAGTGTTGGTGTTAGTGTTACTGACATTGTATGATTTTTGTAAATTTTCCTATAACTAGATAATTACATGGTACTTTATATATTTACTTTTTTTATATATTATAAATATAGGGGTATAGTGTATCTCCCCCTCCCCCCTACCCCCAC
>CEWG01003980.1_pt1 | contig 44376 bp, 32 predicted proteins | sample 361411 | NCBI WGS metagenome assembly CEWG01 (sample SAMEA2622173, study PRJEB7988) | marine metagenome | biome: marine biome (ENVO:00000447); feature: surface water layer (ENVO:00002042); material: "saline water (ENVO:00002010), including plankton (ENVO:xxxxxxxx)" | depth 5 m | reverse complement strand
ATTGGCAATATCGGGTCATAGACATTTTGGCAACTATAATCCTCGAGGTTTTGTAACTCAATCAAATTACTGCATTGAACAATCGCAGTAGATCCTGATGGCCCATTACCCCAGCTAGTGATATACAAGTTGCCTGTCGAAGTAATTCCAATTGTTGGTTCAAATGTAGTCATTCCTATACTATAGTAAGAAGAGGAAGAATAAAATGGAATATTTTCACCTCCAAGTGCGCTAACATTGTCCATGGCATTGATTCCGCCAGGGTAGTGATACCAAGTGCGATTATCTAACATATCTGAGAATTCAAAATATCCAGAACTTTCTTCTTCAACAACTTCTTCTTCTTCACCAAAACACCCGGCTAAGGATAGTAGTATCATCATCAATATGACCATCACGGATTTACTTTTTCTCAACATTCAATCACCTCTAAACAAATCTGCCCCAATTAGTGGCAGTAAAACACTTGCATCCCCTTCAACACAAACATTAGGTGCTTCAGGGCGCATTTTTCCCCAGGATATGGCTTCTCTAAGACGTGCCCCAGATAGACTTCCGTCGTGTTCTGGCGCAGTAGTGATGTATACTGCAGAATCAAGTCCTCCCCTATATTGGTTCCACCATATCACATGGTGTTTTGAGATTCCTCCTCCGACCATGAGTGCATTGGATACTTCTACATCCCAAGTAAGATCACTCATAACCTGCTCGTCGGCAAGTGTATCGATATGGAAGTCGCGGTATTTCTGCCTAAACATGAAAAGTTGCGCCCCGATTGACCCGTCTGTAATTCCAGGGATGCAGACTGGAATTTTGTGTTCAGCCGCCCAGTAAATCAGTGAGTCGGGGGTGCCGATTCTCTTTCCTAATTCCCAGACCAGATGAATCGAGCCAAACCCGATCCATGCTTCTGCTCCAGTTTTGCCGGTTTCCCTCAATCTATCTTGATAGATATCCTCAAGGACGGGCATTACGACTTCTTCAATGATTTCTCCGTAAGACGAGTTTGGGACAATAACATTACCTAGCCTCATAAGTGAATGTTCGCCAAGTTCAATATCATCTAACTCAAATGCTCCATGGTAGTATTTTTTGTAAGCTCTAGCAATGTCATGGTCGAGCATTCCACAGGTGGTAGAAATAACATTGAACATTTTCTGTTTGGTCGCCTCTACGAAGAATCCTCTAGTGCCGGTTGCGCAAAGACATGCAGGGAACGACAACCAATTACATACTTTAGAAGCATCGCCATCAACAGCGTCAATTTCTTTTTTCATGGCTAGTAAAATGTCTCTCGCAGTTGATAATTTCGTTGCAGTAAAACCGCCTGCAGAACTCATTTGATCAATAAGCGATTGGGGTGTCGAAATTTTCGAGAAATCATAGTCCTCAACCGGGACTTCGAAATCATCAGGTGAAATCGCCATAGTCAGTCCAATTCGCAATTACAAATCAACCTGTCCATTGACTACATTAGGTGCTCAAGTTCAAAAATCCTGTCTCGAAGTTTTGCTGCCTGTTCGAAATCTAGTTCTAAAGCAGCTTTTTTCATTGCGTCATTCAATTCGGCTAGTAGGTCTTTGATTTGTTCAGGAGAAAGATTGTTTCTGACATCGTCCGGCTCGTCATAAGTCAATTGCAAATTCGAATTTTCAATTGAAAAATTACGCTCGGCTATTGCTCTATTGCTGTGACTCCAAGAACCTGCTCCAAGATTCAGCTTACTAGCCCAATCACCATCTTTTCTACCACCCTTTTTGGCGACTAATCTCTTCGCTCCGGTGCCATCAGTAGTGGTTCCTGTGATGAAGGACTCATCCTTTGAGTTCATTTCAGGTAGTGCTTTTTTAATCGTTTTAGGAGTAATTCCGTGTTCCAAATTATACTTAACTTGTCGATTTCTTCGTTCCAGAGTCTGTTGAATGGCCGCTTGCATAGCAGGTGAGACAGAATCTGCATAGAGGAGGACTTTACCATTTGAATTTCTAGCTGCGCGACCCATGGTTTGAAGTAAACTCCTTTCATTGCGCAGGAATCCTTGTTTGTCAGCATCAAAAATCGCTACAAGACTGACTTCAGGAATATCTAAACCTTCTCTCAAAAGATTGATTCCAACAATTACATCGATTATTCCTAGACGTAGTGCATTGATAATCTCACTCCTTTCAATTGTGTCAATCTCCGAGTGTAAGTGGTGTGCTTTAATCCCCATTTCGTTCAAATAGGAAGCGACTTCTTCTGCAAATTTGATGGTCAAAACAGTTACCAAGCACCTTTCACCCTGCGCAATTCTTTCATTAATTTCGGATAATAAGTTGGCCACTTGTCCGCTAGTTGGTCTAACTTCTAGCGTGGGGTCTAACAACCCGGTCGGACGAATTTCCATCTTTGAGATTTGTTGAATTTTCTGTACCATCTCATACATACTCTCTGATTCAGGGTGTTTTTTATCTAAATCAGGTTTTTTCGCACCGCCACCTGATTGTGCGTGCAGCAGTCCATTAGGGATACTTTGTCCAGTAACTTCGCACAAATGTCGAAGTTCTCTTTCCCCTGGTGTTGCCGAAACATAAACCATTTGCGGCACTAGTGACTGAAACTCTGGAATTTTTAGCGGACGGTTATCTGCAGCGGTAGGTAACCTAAATCCGTGTTCTATTAGGCTCTCTTTTCTAGACCTGTCTCCATGATACATACCCCCGACCTGAGGTAGACTTACATGCGATTCATCCATAATAACTAGGAATTTCTTCGGATCGCCGTGAAATTGTTTAGCGCATGCAGCGAAGAAGTCCAATAAACAGAACGGTCTTTGACCTCGCTGACGGCCATCGAAATGCAGTGAATAGTTTTCGATGGATTGACAATGACCAATCTCTCGAAGCATCTCTAAGTCATAGCGTGTCTTCTGTTCGATTCGATTTGCTTCAAGCCCCTTTCCGAGGCTATTGAAATGAGCGATACGATCGTCCAGTTCGTCTTCAATTGAAATCAATGCATTCTCAAATCTTTCAGGACTTGTCATGAAGAATTCTTTTGGATGAATCCATGCTTCATCTAAAATGTCTAGTGTTTCCCATGAGACAGGGTCACAAACCTGAATTTTTGTTACGCCTTCATAGTCAAATTGTATTCTGAGAGGGTCATCTCTGCTCGGCATCCAAATATCAAGCACTTCTCCTCGTAATCTACAACTACCTCTGATTAAGTCCGTGTTGGTTCTAGTGTATTGTAGAGCCACTAATTCTTTTAGCAGGTCGATTGGTTCAATTTGCTGTCCTACATGACATCTTACATGTGATTCTAGAAAAGTTTCAGGCGGGTTTAAACCATAGATACAAGATACAGAGGACACAATCACGCAATCAGGCCTAGTCACAAGTGAGGCAACTGCTGCGAATCTTTCTTGTTCAATTCTTTCATTGATTGATAATTCTTTGTCAATGTATAAATCACGATTTGCTAGGTATGCTTCAGGTTGATAGTAATCATAGTGGGAAACAAAGTAATCTACAGCATTTTCTGGAAAGTACCCAGCCATTTCTTGATATAATTGTCTAGCTAGTGTCTTGTTGTGGCTCATAATAAGTGTTGGAATGTTCAGTTTTTCAATGACTTTAGCCATCGCAAAAGTTTTGCCACTACCTGTGACGCCAAGTAGAACACATCTTTCTTGGCCATTTTCCAATTGGGAAATCAAATTTTCAATTGCTTTTGGCTGGTCGCCTGAAGGGGTAAATTCAGTGTGCATCGTGATTCTTTTTACATCCGGACGAAGATGTTCGAGGGCAGCACCTTCCAAAGCTTTCGAAAGATCGAATGGGTCTTTTAACTCTAAATCAGACAGACCAGCATCATGGTCGGCAACTGATTCAAAATTGCCATCATCATCCCATTCTTCGGTCAAATTAGAAACCCCCTGTGTATATTCAATTGTCCAATGGTTTTGAACTATAGCATAATCACGGAAGATATAATCCACCGTTCACATGAATTATTGCTCCAGTGATATACGATGAATCTTGACCTACTAGAAACGAGATTGTTGAAGCCATATCTTCCGGACTTCCAACCCTCTTCAGAGGAACTTCATTTTCCCTAGATTCACGCTTTTGTTCACTGTCGCCGGCAAGAATGGCTGTGTCAACATACCCGGGTGCCAATACATTGACTCTTTTCCCTTCTGGGCCCACTTCTTGTGCCAATGAGCGTGCCCAAACCGCTAGTGCGGCTTTTGAGGCTGAATAATCTGCTCCATGCGGAGACCCCCTTGTTCCTAGTTGTGACCCGACCACAACAATTCTAGCGTCCATGCTAAGGTGTTGCTGAACGGCTTTCCACACTCCTACCGCACCTTCAAAATTCACAGTCATGGTATTTCTCAAATCCTCAAGAGTCATTTCGCTTGCTGAAACGCGATTATATGCTCCATGGTTTAGTACGAGTACGTCTATCGATTTAGCCATCCAAGGATGAATTGCCAACAATCCTACCTCTCCACTATCTGAACAGTCGACCTTAACCGCCAAGGCGTCCCCACCATTCTCTCGAATCTCAGCAACCAGCATCTCAGCAGGTTTAGAAGAATTATTGTATGTAAGGAGTATATCATAACCATCCTTTGACAATCGTTTACATGTAGCGGCCCCAATTCCTTGGCCGCCGCCGGTAATCAGAGCAACTGGGCGGGTCATGAACAACCCAAACAGTACTTAGCAATAATTCGACCTATCCTCATTTCAAGAACTGGGCAAGCTGCGGAGGCTTCCAACCTTTGGGTTTGAGCACTTTACCATCGTCTCTTCGAATCACTCTACCATCGACTAATTTTGCCATGTTAGATCTATGAACTTCATTGAATGCATCATCGTATATCTCTTGCATACCGTGATTGATTATTGTTCCTGCAAGGATATAGCCAATGTCGGCAAGTGCATCTAAGACCTCTACAAGGTCACCTGAACGTGCTGCTTCAGCATACTCTTGAACTTCTTCAGTCAGTAGTTTAATCCTTAGTTCTATCAGTTCCTCAGGGCCTAATCCAGGGTTGTTCAACTTAGGTATTTCGAAAGCCTGGTTGAATTCAAGAAGTGCTGCTACTATAGGGTTCATAGATTCAAGTGCTCCAACCAAGTCTTTCAACATTTCATTTTAATTGGATATCTAGGATAATGGTTAGAGGTACAACCCAATCGCTAAAGCAGCAAGTAAAGCCCAACCAGTTAACATCGATGTTTGAAATAAAGTATTTTGAAAATTCTTCAAACGCTCTCTGGTTAGAACTACGTATATGTTTAGTACTGCCATTAATGCCGATGCACCTAGAAACCAAATGCTGCTAATAGGATCTGAAATTGCGAAGCAAGCGAACCATAGCAGGGTCAATTGAACAGTGGTTCTAGTTGTTGCGGTATCTCCAAATTTAGCCGGAAACGAATGAATTTGATTTTCGATATCGCTTTGTACATCCATTCTGGCGTAATTAATGTCAAATGCTGCAATCCATAGGGTGACTCCTAGAGAAATTGGGAGGATTGTAGGTAGCCACAAGTATTCAGTTCCTGTAGATAGTTGACCAGTAATCGCTGCCCAACCATGTATGTCAGCAGCGATTGCTACCCATGCTCCGGCAGGCGCCAAGCCTAAGCATAATCCTAGCCAAAAATGGCAACCCCACGTGAATCGCTTGGTATACGGATAAACGACAAACGCAGTAACCGGCAACCAAGCCATCATCAAGGCAACTTTGTTTAGCGCACCAGCGCCGATCAGCAGCATGAGCAGGAATGCTGCTGCTAGAGTCCAAGCGGTTTGAAGACTCATAGTTCCAGATGCGAGGTGACGCTGTTCAGTTCTAGGATTATTAGCATCAATTTCACGATCAATTATTCGATTGAGCGCCATTGCCAAGCCTCTTGCCCCTATTGCAGCGATTAGAATCCAAAACAGATCAATCCTAAACCATCCAAAATCGGTATTTGGAAGCTGGTTAGCAAATTGGTCATAAGCAATCAGGTAACCAATTAAGACGAAAGGTAGTGAGAACAGTGTATGCTCGATTTTGATAAACGTCAAAATCTGTCTATAATCCATCACTACTTGCCTCCGAATTCTAGATGTTTAGGCCATTTGTAGTCTGCTAATTCGGGATGAGAATTCAATTTATCCAATGTTTCCTGCGAGTGCAGTGTTATTGCAGGCCATCTTCTAACACCATGCTCATCACTTGGAATAGGAATTGTAGCGTCCCAGCACAATCTTTCTTTACCCTCATCGAACGTCAGACCACGACTAACATCGAATCTCGAGGTAAGTTGCCAAAGTAATCTTCTTCTCGCTTTCTCGCAATGTAAATCAAGGTCATTATTAGTGATAAACAACCACCTTAGTGAAGTATTAAAGTCCAATTGCCAAATTGAATTTCGCAATTGGTTAATTTTATCGATTCTTTTCTTTTCTGAATCATTATCAAAGTCCGATGAGCCGCTTTCTGGAGATGGGGAGTTATCCACATCAATGGTTACCACTAGCATACTATCTCGGAGCATTCTGGCATCTTTTACCTCGGGCAGCTTTTTCACATCTTCGAGAGAATCAAATCTTGGCGCACCTTCCAAACCCTGTCGCCATGAGGGGGTATTCAAACTAAATGACCCCTCCAGAGGTTCTTTATCTGAGCGTGGGTCAGTATCTGGAATCGTTGTTGCATCAATGATGATTTTGTCTTGTACATTTTCAAATGGGCTTGACGCATCTAATGAGTCAGCGACCATACCCTCTAGGACAATTACATCTTGAGAAATCTCAACTTTGTCGTTAAGAGCGTCTAGTAATTCTTCTAGATTTTTGGGATTCTGGTCAGGATCAATCACAATTATCGATTTCAAAAACATCATTTGCCCAGCACCAAGTAATCCTAGTGCAGTTTTTCTAGCTTGCCTTGGATACCTTTGCTTTGACGCAACAATTGCTAAGTTGTGGAAACCAGTTTCTAGAGGCAAGTGAACACTTTTGACGTCTCTGTGTTGAAATTGTAAAACTGGGGAAAATTGTCTACCAATGGCCTCTCCAAGATAACCATCTTCCATCGGGGGTAGTCCGACAATAGTAGCAGGTAGAACTGCGTCCTTTCTTCTGGTTATCGCTGTTACATGCATTACAGGGTACTGTCCGGTCAAAGAATAAAACCCAAAGTGGTCGCCAAACGGACCTTCAAGCCTAGTTTCGCCGGGGATACAATAGCCTTCAATGACTATGTCTGCTTCAGCAGGTACCATGATGTCTTGAGTAAGTGCTTTAGTGATTCGAAGAGAACTTCTACCTAGAATACCGGCAAACTGGTATTCTGATAGATTGTCAGGCAGTGGAGCAATCGCTGAAAAAATTAGTTCGGGGGGTCCCCCCATACAAATTGCTACCGGCATTCGTTGTTTTTCACCGGTTGCTGAGGCATGATCTGCTCCGTGCTTGTGGATTTGCCAATGTAAACCTATTTCTTTCTCTCCAAAAACTTGGGCTCGGTACATTCCGAGGTTATGGTCGCCACTTTTGGGGTCTTTAGTCACAACTAGTGGAAGGGTAACAAAGTGCCCGCCATCCATAGGCCAAGTCTTAGGAATCGGAAGTTTGGTTAGGTCTAAATCCATCTTCACGCGTTGGCATTTCCCTTTCCACTTTTTCCAAGGAGGCATTGCCAAAGCATCTCTGGCAAGCGGCAAAGCTTTCCAAGGCTTTTTGATAAATTCACCAATTTCTGGCTTCATCATGGCTACCATTCTATCACCGACTTCGGTTTCGTGGCTAGCCCCAAGGGCTCGAAGAGTTCTTTCGCCAGTTCCAAAAATATTCATCGCCAATGGAATTTCGCTGATTGACCCGTCGGCTAGTCGTGGCTGTTCAAAAATGACCGCCGGTCCTGAGTTTTTGACAAGCAAATCTGCGATAGCTCCCGCTTCATAGACTACATCGACCGGTCTATTGATGCGAATCAACTCGCCGCTAGCCTCTAAATGGCCTAGCCATCTCTTCAAAGTCCTCCATGCCACAACAACGGGACGGGCATTATACCTTTGAACCTGCGTAAGTTCACATAGTACCTAACAACCGTTTTATTCATGGGCTTGGTTCTACACTCTCGTAATATGGCGGACGGTCCAAACACCTGCGATGTCCTCGTCATCGGGGCAGGTCCTGGCGGCGGTTCTGCCGCACTGCATGCCGCAAGAGCGGGTTTATCTGTGATTGTTGTTGAAGCAGACGCTGAGGTTGGTACGCCAGTACATTGTGGTGAGTGCCTTTCAGAATTAGCGGTACAGAACTTATCACTTGAGATACCAGATCATGTCAAAGCCTTAGATGTAACAGGCATCCGAGTCATTTTTCCTGACGGCACTGAAAAACTCCTTACTGAACCAGGTTATGTCCTTGAGAAGCATTTGTTTGAACAATGGCTGATGGATGAATCGAATAAATTAGGCTCACAATTATTTTTGAAACACAAAGTAAGATCAATGGAGAGAATTTACAATAGCGAAAATAAATTTTCCAATTGGAAAATTGACGGAAGAGGTTCTAATTTTCCAATTGAATGTCGCGCAGTTATTGATGCTTCGGGGGTTGCAGGTGCTAGTTCCAAGCTGCTTGACATGGGTACGCAAGTTGAAGTTATCGCAGGATTCCAATATGAGGTTACTGAGGTTAAGAATGATGGATATCTGGATTTTTATATTTGGCCCCAATACTCACCCCACGGCTATGTTTGGATGATTCCTAAAGATGGTGAAAGAGCCAATGTCGGCTTGGTTACCACTGATAAAAAAGGAGCCATAAAGTACCTTGACAAGTTTATCAAAGATACGTATCTAGACGGTAAGCCGATAGTTAACCCGATGTGGAGAGGGGAGACCAAGTCAACTAAAATTAAGCCATTCGGTGGAACAATTCCTATTTCAGGACCTCGTGAAAAGACGGTTGACGATGGAGTAATCTTAGTCGGTGATGCTGCTGGTTTCACATCACCGCTTTTTGAAGGTGGTTCACATTTGGCATTATGGTCCGGAAGAGAGGCTGCAAAGGTCATCACACAAGCGCTGAGAGAGGATGATCTGTCCAAGGCCAATTTAATGTCATACGAGAAAGCATGGAAAAAGACCTTCCCGCCGTATAATAAAATTCTACGCGGCAAAGAAGCACTGTACGACCTCACAGATGAAGAAATGTCTTTCATGGCAAGCTGCCTTCCTGAAGAATTATCCAATATGTCACCATTGCAGAAATTAGGAATCGGTTTGAAAATCTTATTTAAGAGACCGGTTTTACTCACTAAGAAAGTTATCTCAGTGCTACGTTCTTTTGGCTACAGCAGAGCGAAATTTTTTGGCTGGTAGAATCGAATATCTCTCTTTTTGAAATAGCAAAGCCCTTCAAAGACGGGAGTTACCCGTGGGTATGTGGGGGGCGTCACTGTGGGTTGCTGCTTTGGCGGCTACCTTCTTAATAATCCAACCACGGATATTTGAAAGAACAAAGTTTTTCGGAATTTTACTACATTTCTGCTTAGCAATGCCCTTTTTCGCTCTCGCAAGTAGGTTTATTGTCAACGACACAACTATCCAATATGTTGTCGCATTCGGTGGTGAAGCATTACCTCTAAGATATCGTTTTGCCGCTACCTGGGCAGCTAGGGAGGGGCCATTGTTGATGTGGGTTTTGTGGCTAACCCTATTGGCTTGGATATGGAGAAAACCGATGACTGAATCGGAAAATATTGAATCGCGAGAGCTAAGGTTGAGGTTAATTCACGGCTTTTCATTGGTCTTGATTCTAATTTCAATAAGCCTTGATCCTTTCAGAAAAACTCCTGAATTCTTTTTTGGGGCAGGTTTGAATGAATTATTACAAACCGATTTGATGGTTATTCATCCACCATTAATTTTCCTCGGGTATTCATTCTGTATTCACTTGTCCTCATTATCGATTGCTAAATTGTTTACGAATTCGGATACGAATTTAAAACAACAATTCCTCATCATGGCTAGACCCGGCCTACTTATCATGACACTGGGAATCGGGCTTGGCGGATTATGGGCTTATCTAATCCTAGACTGGGGGGGATACTGGGCTTGGGACCCTGTTGAAACTGGTTCTTTGTTGCCATGGTTAGCACTCGTAGGTTTAGTACATCTTAGAACTAGACCGGGGCGTGCATCTAAGGAAGCTTGGATTGGTGGGGGTTTAATCACCGGTGGATTAGCCTTGTTCGCCACTCTAGTAACCAGAGCGGGTGGCGTATGGGCGTCATCTGTACACACATTCGTGACCTCAGACGATGGTTCTTCGCCTTCCGATGCCTTCTCGCGAATGATTTTACTAAAATCGGATGCTATTGTCGGTGTCGAGGTAATGTCTTATTTGATTATCATGCTGTTATTTATCGCCTGCTGGATTTTGATTATCAAGCGTAGGATATTCGCCATTGAAAATCAAGGTTTAGGCACTCAACTACTCTTTTTACCCTTAATCGGGGCGTTTTTATCGCTTTTTATTGGTGCAGATTTATATCATTACGTCCCCAGTGAGGCCTTTTTATTATTGATATTCGGTTTTATTTTTATTGACTTTTCATATGATAGAAACCAAGAAATTATGCAGCAAGGCTGGGTCTATTTTAGACACAAATACTGCCCCACATTATTGGTTATCACTGTGGCAACTTTTCTCTTAACCCAACAAGCATTTTTCACGCTGCTTTTTACCTTATTCTTTGTTCCTATGTATTATTCAAAAGACGCTACAAAAGAGTGGATGTGGGCAACATATGGCGTTGTTCTATGCCTTGCCTCTGCTTGGTCAAATTTAATTGATGTATTAACTGCAGGAGTTTTGTTACTAATTTTTATCACACCATGGCTAATGCAGAGTGAACAGGAAGACCATACTGAATTCTCACTTTTTTCTAAGAAGTGGCAACAGAAAATTGCTTTGTGGGGATCAGTCATGGTAGTCAGTTCTTACTTGATATTAACAATAGTCATATTAATCGCTAGTATCGATTCGATTAATTTTGAGGCCCACGAGTTATATGGAGCGCCATTTATCCTCGCTTTCACTGTTGCTATGATGTTTTATCTGAACAGGACTAGTGCGCCAAAAAATACCTTAATTTTACTAATTTCGGTAATTGTAATATCTTTGGTTTTATCGATTTTCTTTCCACATGCCTTAGGCGCAGACTCTGATTCCTCGGTATCATCAATTATCGATAGAGGTTCAATTGCTTGGATTTACCTTCCTATGCTCCTAGTTTGCATCGGTCCGTTACTCTCTGAGATTAGAAGCCAAGCCGCTAGAAAGAGTAGTAAATCATTTTTCAGAAGAATACCCTTAGCAGCACACGTTGTACACCTTGGCTTGGTATTATTGATTATTGGCCATGTTTCCACAACGCTTCTAGTAGACAGAGGCGACGCTAGTCACAGAGTCACACTGATAAAAGATGAAATTATAATTCATGATGGATATGGATATGAATTCAATGAAGTCCACATAACCTCTGAAGACCTAGAAGTGGGAGATGGTTACGTCGGAATAGAAATTTCAGTTTACGATGTTTCAGGCCAGATTATTGGCGAAAAAATCGGCGAAGTGGAGCCAGGCATGCTGCGTTTTGACAGAACTGGTACAGCTCGTTCAGAAGTGGATGTACTGTCTAGATGGTCAGGAGATATTGTATTCATCTTTGATGGGACACAGGCGGATGGATTGATGCAACAAACTCAGACTAGTGGTCAAGAGTCAGTAGAACTGGTAAGAGTGACCGTGTATAATCTTCCAGCATCCCATCTGGTCTGGTTCGGTTGGGTTACAATGATGTTCGGTATGACGGTGATAACTTATGCTGGATATTCTAAAAAAGACGCACTGAAACGCAATGAGCAATTAATTTTTGAACAAGAATGACTCCATAGTTATCCAAGAGATTATCAAGGGGAGTCAAGTCGGCCGAATATCTCTAAGGAGGCTATACCATGGAAGATGGAGCAATTATACATGTTGATTATGACTTATTCAGCGGCGAAACCGGTGACTTGATTGAAACTACAAGAGAAGAGGTGGCTAAGGAGCACGAAATGCACCAAGAAGGTCGCAGTTACTCTCCTATGGTATGCGTAGTCGGTTCAGGAGGCCTTATTCCAGGTTTTGAAGCAGCTCTGCTAGACGCCAAGGTCGGAAAAGAAGTTGAGATTGAAATAGCACCAGAGGAAGGATATGGAGAAAAAGATCCAAGTATGACCGAAGTCATTAGTATTGATAAATTGAAAAGGGCTGTTCAGGATCCACAATCTCTCTACATCGGCGCACCAGTGACAATTGGTGGACGTCAAGGATATCTCACCTATCTTGCCGCTGGTCGTGCAAAAATCGATTATAACCACCCTATGGCCGGAAAGACTCTGAAATACGTATTTACTGTTGTCAAAGAACTAAAGGGCGATGACGATAAGGTTCTGGGACTCCTTGAGTCCAATACCGGACACTCTGGCTTTGAAGTTTCTTTCAAAGGTAAAGACCTTTCAATAATTCTTCCACAAGCGATGATGTTTGATACCAACGCTGCAATGATGAAGTTTAGACTCGTCACCACAATTCGTGATGCAATGGAGTGTGGAAAAATCTCATTCGTCGAAGTTCACGAACCTAGAGGCTTTGGTGTTGAAGACGCTGAAACGGAATCGAGTGAAGATTTGTCTAAACTCTCTGTTGCTGAATTAAAAGAGAGACTCAAGGCCAAAGGCCTGCCAGTTGGCGGTAAAAAAGCCGAACTTATCGAACGTTTGTCATCTGATGAAGAAGAGTGAACTTGAGATAGTAAACTAATAATTCAACCGTGCTCTGGATTGATTGGTTAGGATGATTGCGACTGTCTCGGAAATTGAGAAGAACCTCTCTGATTATGAACCAGCATTGCCCAATGACACATTTTCTCAACTTGAAAAAATCTCAATCTGGTTCTTAATTGCACTAGTCTCGATACTATCATTGGGCTTGATTTTTGCCAATGATGTCTTTTGGGGAGATGGTTTGAAACCAATTGTTTGGGATCCTATAGTAAAAGATGCAGGTGCTGCTGGAGATGCCGGCTATTCACCTCAAAACACCGCAATTTATGCATTTACAATTTTACTTTCTGTTGTTGTATTACAAGGGATTTTTCGCAAGATGAATTTGCCCGCTGATGACAAAATGATGATTGCTCTGATTATGTGGGTGCTTTTAGCACCTGTTCTAAGAGTGTTAGAAGACTCAGATTTTTTCAGTTCTAAAATGGATTGGTTGCTGATTTCCCCAATAATTCATTTCCATTTGGCATTTTGGTTGGTTGGTATTGCATTTTTATCTCATAACTTTTGTTCTAAATGGGACGGAATTACTGACGACAAGACAGTTGAGAAAAGCCGCACAGTGTTATTTATTTCCTTAGGTATGGCGTTATTTTTCCACTGGGCTTTACTTTACCGACCTGCGTACATTGAACATCAAGATATTGGATTATTTTGGATTTTAATTGGCCTTGCTTTATCTTACCTTTTACTGTTCATGGTTTTAGTTTGGACTTGGAATTGGCCTTCGATTACTAGAGGACTAACCGCTTTTGGTTCTTCAGCAACACTTCTCGGGTTTTTCCATTGGTTACAATTCCTCGACACACCATGGCCTCAGGAAAGTGGTAGAGTTGTCGAATCTCAACCATTATGGCCACTTTTCGTAGTTTTGGGTATTCCTGCAGTGGTTTGTTGGTTTATGTACAAATATGGTATCGAAGATGCGCGACATATCAGTATGAGTGGTTATGAGGCTGGCGTTTTACCTGATGGAATCACAGTCAAAACATGGGAAGATGCGGCAAAAAATGTATCGATGCACCCAATTGAACAGTTATCAAAAAAGGCATTGTTAGCCAATCCTATGGTACTGGCCATGGTATATGGTCAACTGTGCGATGGAATCGCGACAATGGTTGGAATTGATTTCTTTGGGTATGGTGAAAAACATCCAGTGAGTAATGCGGTGATTCAGTTCGGAGGCAAGATAAATGATTCGATAGGCATCTCATGGGGCGAAGGAGCGTGGCTTTTTGCTCTTGTGAAAACTATTCTCGTTGCAGTTATCGTTTGGCTATTCATTGAAATGCGTGTAGAGAAAAGGCAAGTTCACATGCGTATGTTGATCGTTCTCGCAGTACTTATTGTTGGTTTAGCTCCAGGGCTTCGTGATATAGGACGTTTAATCCTTGATGTATAATCCTAAATTTTATTGATTTAATCTTCAATGTTAAATGTCGGTGCTTCTTGCATTGATTCGAGGGGTATCATGGATAGATTGCCAACACGCGTAAATCGAGCAGATGCAGATTTTGCTAAACGTGTTGAGCACAATTCAAATCTTATCAATTTGCTAAAAGAACGATTGGAAATCGCTTCTAATGGTGGCGGTGGAAAGTATGTTGAACGTCATAGGAGTCGCGGAAAATTACTGCCAAGAGAGCGTATTGAGAGAATAATCGACCCCGGTACCGCCTTTCTCGAACTTTCTCCTTTGGCCGCATTCGAACTCTATGATGGACGTGCCCACAGTTCGGGAATAGTCACCGGAATTGGGATGGTTCATGGCAGAGAGTGCCTATTTGTGGCCAATGATGCCACCGTAAAAGGCGGCTCATACTACCCTATGACTGTAAAGAAACACATCAGAGCCCAGACAGTGGCCCATGAAAATCACTTGCCTTGTATCTATTTAGTTGATTCTGGAGGTGCATTTTTACCATTGCAGGACGAAGTTTTCCCCGATGTCAATCACTTCGGAAGAATTTTCAGAAATCAGGCGAAGATGTCTGGTGATGGTATCCCTCAAGTTGCAGCAGTTTTGGGCTCCTGTACCGCCGGCGGGGCATATGTACCTGCCATGTCAGATGAATCAATAATTGTCAAAGGAAATGGAACAATCTTCCTCGCAGGTCCTCCTTTGGTGAAAGCAGCAACCGGTGAAGTTGTTACTGCTGAGGAATTGGGCGGAGCAGATGTGCATACGGCACAATCCGGGGTTGCAGACCATTTTGCAGAAGACGAACCGGAAGCACTGCGTTTAGTGAGGAATGTAGTCGAGAATCTAGGTCCACGTGAATTAGCACCAGCAGCGAGTGCTGAGGTTGAACCACCTGCGCATGATGTTGAAGATTTGCTTGGTCTTATCCCTAGTGATAACCGCACTCCTGTAGACATCAAGGAAATTATCGCTCGAATTGTGGACGGCTCTAGATTTCATGAGTTCAAAGCTAGGTACGGAACGACATTGATTTGTGGTTTCGCACACATTCACGGGCACAAAGTTGGTATCGTAGCCAATAATGGAATTCTTTTCTCAGAATCCTCTCTGAAGGGAGCGCATTTTGTAGAATTATGTGGTCAAAGGGGGATCCCATTGATTTTCTTGCAGAATATTACTGGTTTCATGGTTGGAAAGGCCTACGAAGCAGGCGGTATTGCCAAAGATGGAGCCAAACTAGTTACCGCTGTATCTTGTGTTAATGTGCCGAAATTCACCGTTATTATCGGAGGCTCACACGGTGCTGGTAATTATGGAATGTGTGGCAGAGCGTACGACCCTAGATTCCTATTCATATGGCCAAATAGCCGTATTTCTGTCATGGGTGGGCCCCAAGCAGCAGATGTACTCGCTACAGTAAAGCAAGACCAAAGAGCCCGTGAGGGAATACCAGCGATGGAGGGAGAAGAATTAGAAGAATTCAGAAAACCTATTCTCGATAAATATGAAACCGAAGGTAGCCCATACTATTCTACTGCTAGGTTATGGGATGATGGAATCATCGATCCTAGGGATACAAGGGATGTGCTAGGGTTGTGCTTGGCATCCGCAAGAAACGCGCCGCTTCCAGATAATAAATTTGGAGTATTCAGGATGTAATTTATCAATTAGAAAATCGAATATGCAATTGGAGTTTTTATCATGGAAAGTATGCAAAACCCCCCACCAACAGAGTTAGTTAAAGTTCGAATTGAAGGACCTACATGCCATGTAACTTTAAATCGTGAAGAAAAGTTTAATGCTCTAAATATTCAAATGATTTCAGAACTGTGTGAAATCTTTGAGTGGACCGCCAAGCGTAGTGCCGGGAGCGTCAATCAGTTGCATGATGCGGACGGCCAAGAATATCTTAGGACGCTAGTGCTTTCGGGCCACGGAAAGCATTTTTGTGCCGGAGCAGACATCAACATGATGCGAGATGCTGGCGCACAAACCGCTGAAGAGAATCGCAAGGGTTCAGCCAGACTGGACCGCCTTTTCAATAGCCTGTGGGCGCACCCATGTTTCACAATTGGACTGATTCAAGGAGTTGCTTTAGGTGGCGGTGCAGGCCTAATTGCGAGTTGTGACTATGTTGTCGCAACCGAAAATGTCAAGATCGCTCTATCCGAAGGGAAACTCGGCATTCTTCCAGCGGTAATTGGCCCATACGTGTATCGCAGATTAGGTTCAGCATGCTTTAGGAGACTTGCCATGCAAGCCAGTAGAATAGACTCTGAAGAGGCTCTACGAATTGGATTTATCGAAAAGGTCGTAAAAAGTCAAGAGGATTTACAGGATGCCTCTGCGGCAATACTCGAAGAGATTCTTTCAACCGGTCCGTCTGCAGTAACACTAGCTAAAGAATTGACATTGGAATTCGATCATTGGTCACTCAATGATGAGAAACTTAGGCAATTCACGCTCGATTTTACTAGTAAAATGCGTGGTTCTGACGAGGGCCAAGAGGGCTTGTCTTCCTTCTTGGAAAAGAGACCACCTAACTGGAAAAAGTGATGGAGAGATTAGATGATTAGCACTGTTCTAGTTGCAAATCGCGGTGAAATTGCTTGCCGTATTTTACGCGCTTGCAAAGAGGCCGGCCTTTCTTCTATCGCTGTATATGCTGACAATGACGCGCACTCATTATTTGTTGAACTCGCTACTAAATCAGTACGTCTTGAGGGCGATAGCATTACTGAAACATATCTTAACCAACAGCAGATATTGAAAATCGCCAGAGAAAATGGTGCGGATGCAATTCATCCTGGATTTGGATTCTTGTCTGAGAGGGCTGATTTTGCTCAAGCAGTCATCGATTCCGGCATAACTTGGATAGGCCCTTCCGCCATGGCAATCGAAAGGATGGGCGATAAAATGACTGCTAGAACTACAATGAAGGCCGCTGGCGTGCCAGTTATACCCGGTGAAGAAATTGAGCAAGATGATGCTGAAGAAGCATTGGAAGCAATCAGAGAAGCAAGTCAAAGAGTAGGATTTCCACTACTTCTCAAAGCATCTTCCGGTGGTGGCGGTAAAGGTATGAGGGTGGTCAATATGCCTGATGAACTGGATGACGCTGTTAGTGGTGCTCGTAGAGAAGCTATTGCTGCTTTTGGTGATGGGCGGGTATATGTCGAACGCTTACTTACGGGCTCAAAACACGTCGAAATCCAAATTTTAGCAGATAGGCACGGTAGGACAATTCATCTCGGTGAGAGAGAGTGTAGTGTACAAAGAAGACACCAGAAGGTGTTTGAAGAAGCACCGTGCCCGACTATGACCCCTCAGTTGCGTGAAAGAATGGGGCAAGCAGCAATTTTAGCGGCTCAAGCAGTTGACTATGTTGGGGCAGGAACCGTAGAATTTTTACTTGCTTCGTCCGGAGAATTCTTTTTCCTAGAGATGAACACTAGAATTCAGGTAGAACATCCGGTGACTGAAATGGTTACTGGCGTGGATATTGTTAGAGAACAACTTAGAATTGCATCAGGTGAACCAATGAGTTGTGGTGAATTGAATATTCGAGGCCATTCAATCGAAGTCAGACTTTATGCTGAGGATGCAACCAATAATTTCCTACCTGCAATAGGGCCGTTAGTTGTTTTTGAACCACCAGTCGGGCCGGGCGTCAGGTTAGACACCGGGGTAAGACAAGGGGATGAAGTAACACCAAATTATGACCCGATGTTGGCAAAACTTGTTGTTTGGGCACCTTCGAGGGAAGAGGCACTTCAAAAAATGCGTAGAGCATTAGATGAATTCGTAGTATTAGGGACTACAACCAATATCAGATTCCTTAGAGAGTTGTGTGATCAAGAAGATGTTGTCAATGGTTCGACAGACACTACTCTGATTGACAGGGTTTGGCCTAATGGCTGGAAATCTAAGATTCCTCAAGCATTAGTTGAAGCAGGATTAATGGTTGCCGGAGTTAGTGAAAGTTCTGGTAAACATCGTAAAACTGATTCAGCAAGTTCGGTAATTGAAGGCCCAAAAAGCCCATTTTCTACAATTTCAAGGAGGTTTCCTTGATGCAACATGAATTCAGAGTAGATGGCGAGGTTATTGAAGTCACAGTCGCAAAACAAGGCGAAAATTGGTTTTTATCGGGCAATAATGCCATTATTATGGCTGACGGGAGAATCAAAGTCGAGATGGCGGATGGTACAGTTCATTTTGCCCATAGCGCCAAAGTAGGTGATTCTTGGTGGGTTCATATTTCAGGTCATATATTCTGTATAGAAAGAATTGAACCGGGTGCAACTCAGGAACAAGGCGATGCTAGTCTTTCAGCCCCGATGCCTGGAAAAATTCTTCAAGTTTTGGTCAGTGAAGGGCAAAAAGTGGAGCCAGGTCAGCCTTTGATGATTCTTGAAGCGATGAAGATGGAACATAGAATTGTAGCTTCTGAAGAAGGAATAATCAGTTCGATATTCTTCTCAGAAGGAGACCAAGTACAGCAGGGTGTACCATTGTTGGAATTGACATAGTACCCCTATCTAAAATCATTTGAGCGTGTTTTTGTTGGCGGCATATATAAATCCTAACATATTATGGATGAAGCATGCGCAAACTAAGTTGCTGGATAATTATTGCTGTTTTGACAATACACATGTCTGTCTACAGTATGGACTACACGAACGAACAAACCGATTTCGATACACAAGAAAGTGATGACTTTTTACAATCATCTGAAAGAGGATCTCATCAAATTTCAGGAAATCAAAGTGGCAGTAGTGGTAATAATTGTAACTTCACTAATTATCAAGATGGATTAGGGGGCCCTGTATGGGAAAGTTCAGCCTCTTACAACCTAGATCAAATAGTGGAATGGCCCGCAGGTTCAGGCCATTTCTGGCAGAGTACCACAGCGGGTCCAACAAGCGAGCCTGACTCAACAGGTAAGTGGACAGGACCATGTTCCTGCGAGGAAATCGCTGAACAAAGTGGAGTCGTTTGGAATTCAGCAGCTGCATTTGACCCATGGCAGATTCTAGATTACAATGGCGCAATTTGGTTCGTTCAAGATGCAGGTACTAATGCTGGGGACGTGCCACAGGAAGGCTCAGACCTCTGGGTTCTGTGTGAAGATTCATGTGCATCAATCCTCAATATTCCAACTCCAGTATGGGAAAGTTCTACTCTAGTTACTCAAGGAGAAGTATACGAATATCCAGCAAACTCAGGACATTACTATTCAGTAGTGGGTGTTGGAATGGACAATCAAACGGTTGGCGCACCTGGTGTAGATCTCGACGCATGGGGCGAGCCTTTAGACTGCGACTGTAAGGAAATTTGGGTAGATACTGGTTCCCCTGTGTGGGATCAGTCTATCGGTTATGTACAAAATTCAGTAGTGGAATATCCAACAGGAACAAACAACTTATATCAGGCTGTACAAGATACATTAGCGGGTGGAGATGACCCTACCGTTGCACTAGAGTGGGAACTTTGTGTTACTGGTGACCAACCGAGTTCAAATCCATGTGAAGAATTCGACGGCCACGGAGGATTTGCATGGGATAGCACAATGACGGTTTCAGCCGGAGAAGTTTACGAGTACCCAGATGAATCAGGTATGTTTTACATGATATCTCCTGGAATAAGCAACCAGTTGGTCGGCGCACCAGGTGTCGATCTAGATGCATGGTCTGAAAAGTACTGCACCTGTGAAGAAATTTGGGATGCAAAAGGACAACCTGTATGGGATGCAAATTCAGTATATGCCATCGGAGTTCTGCTTGAACATCCAGCCGGATCAGGAGACGTATGGATTGCAATTGCACCATCAACCACCGCTGGCGTTGAGCCAGGAGAGCCATGGGCAGACGGTAATGAATGGGAACTGTGTGGCACTCAAGACAATACTTCTGGCGGGCCATGTGGCGGTCAAGATTATTTTGGAGTTTGGGATAATCTTTCCAGAGTTTCAACAGGCGAAATTTATGAATATCCAGCTGGCTCACAAAATTACTACGAAGTTATTTGGCAAGGAGTAGTCGATCAGGAGGTCGCTTCTCCACTATTTGATAACGATATGTGGGGCCCGGTAGATTGCCCATGTGAAGAAACATGGTTCGCAAATGGTCAAGATGTATGGATGGCATCGGGTGCATATTCACCAAACGATGTTGTAGAATGGCCAGCAGGCTCGATGATGTTATACATCGCTCATCCTTCTCCAGGTCCTGGGGATGAACCAGGGGTAGATCCTGAATGGGTCCTTTGCAATTCTCCAAATGAACCATCCGGAGAACCATGCGCTGGCCTAAATGTTGTTGGCGTGTGGGACTCTTCAGTTACTGTTACTTCTGGTGAAGTTTACGAGTATCCTGCTGGTTCACAAAATTACTACGAGGTTAACCCCGGAAGTCCATTTATGAACGTTGGAGCCCCTGATATCGACATGGATGTATGGACACATGCATACTGTCCATGTGAGGAGACATGGGTCGCAAATGGTCAACCAGTCTGGGATTTGTCGACAATGTACTTTGAAGACGATGTGGTTGAATGGCCAGCAGGTTCAGGAGAACTATGGATTTCTCTTGACAATGCTGCGGGAATAGAACCCGTGATTAACGAACCATCTTGGCAAAAGTGCGGTGAAGTCGAACCAGCGTTAGGAGGGCCATGTGCAGGTCTGAATGTTGTTGGCGTTTGGTCAACTGGAATGAACGTCACTTCTGGTGATGTATATCAGTATCCGGCTGGTACTTCCAACTATTACATAGTGAATCCAGGAAGTCCATTCTGGAGCGTAAGTGCACCTGATATCGACATGGATGTCTGGTCACCAGTCGATTGCCCATGTAAGGAAACATGGGTGGCTAACGGGCAACCAGTCTGGGACGTATCTACAACCTACTATCAGGATGAAGTCGTCGAGTGGCCAGCTAATTCTGGGGTGCTTTGGATGGCTTTAGACAATTACTTTGTTGGTTCAGAACCAACTCTTTCAGCGCTTGATTGGGAACACTGTGCTGATTCCTATCCTATATCTAATCCATGTGCTGGGTTAGAGGTAGTTGGAGTCTGGTACCCAGGAACGAATGTTACTTCGGGAGAAATTTACGAATACCCAATGGGCTCAGATACTTACTACCAAGTCAATCAAGGAGGTCCATTCACTAATGTTAACGCCCCAGATTTGGACATGGATGTTTGGTCTCCGATCGACTGTCCATGCAAGGAAACATGGGTTGCTAATGGGCAACCAGTTTGGGTAGCCGGTAATGCCTATCCAGGAAATTATGTCGTAGAGTGGCCAGCCACCTCCGGTAACCTATACATGCCTCTGGAGATTACTGGAGTTTCATCAAGTGCTGGTGAGCCGGGTGTTGATATACACTGGGTATTGTGCGATGGGGACGGACCAAGCCCAGGCCCATGTGACGGTCTAGATGTTCCTGTTTGGGACAATACAATTGCACCTGTAGTCGGTGATATTTACGAATACCCTGCCAATTCCGGATTATATCACGAAATTATCTTCGTTCATGATGGTGCAGGCGGTGATCCTGACTACGTTTTAGACCCTGTAATGGATGGTGGCGTAGATGAGTTCTGGAAGCCTCACACCTGTCCATGTAAAGAAACATGGGAATCAAACGGTAACCCTGTTTGGGATAGTACAATCTCATTCTACCCTGGAAACTATGTTGTAGAATGGCCGGCAGGTTCCGGTAAATTGTACATTACAGAAGGTGCTGGAATCACTGGAGCAGGAGAGCCCGGAGTCGATGGTCACTGGATACCTTGCGATGGAAATGAGGTCGAGCAAGAGGCAACTCCTGATAAGGAAGAGACAGAAGATGATAGCGTACCTTCAATTGGATTCTTTGGAACAATTGTTGCGGTAAGTCTTGGTTTCTTTATCGCTACACGCCGTGAACAATGAGCGTTTCAATCGATTCTATTCGGTAAATTGCGCAATCTTTGTTGTTGCATAGGCGGGTAGTTTGAACGCAGACTTTTCACGGTTAAATCGTGATTAGCATTGACTTCAGATTCTTCTACGTAGTTTTTCCATAAGGGAATCAGCATTGGATAAATGGTTTAGACATTGTTCTATCTGCCCAACTTCAAATGCATCCTTGGCTAAAGAAATTGCTTTTTCACACCCACGCCTCTCTTTGTCATCAACTTTAATGAATGCAGCTTCACATTGATTTCTGAGAACTTTCCACTCACTGTTGACAAAGTCAAGTAGTTCTTTAGCATCATCGATTGCTTGACTTTCTTTATCCAAGTCAGTAGTTAACTTTTCCAGTAAAGTAGCGGCATGAGTCCATGATTTTTTATCAGCAGCAGCGTTAATTTGATCTAGACGCTCTTCCCAATCTTTCTTATCCTCTCGATGCTCGAATTTTTTAGTAAGCTGCTTTTTCTGTTTTAACGCCCTTCGTACATCATCCATAGCACTTCGTTCAGCATGGATAGTTCTAACTACTCCGCCAGAAAGTCCTGTTGCTTGACTTGCATTTCCACTTTCTAATGCCTCTCGGGCTAATTTCATTCTCGTATCCATTTCTTCGGTATCAAGGCCATCAACTTGTTTTAGTTGCCTTTCTGCCTCTTTAATTGACTCAGCAGCACGAGTCAAGGCATCATCTCCAGCAGCTAGTTGAGTAGGAATTACTATTGCATATTCAAATGCTTTTTTTGGTGACTCAGACATCAATTTCTTTTTCGAATCGGCTAACATTTCATGTAAATGATTGAAATTTTGTTCAGTTTTTCCTTCAAGTTGTCGCTGTGCTTCAGATATTGCTTTTTCTGCTTGACTCCACCATTCAATGATTTCCTTCGCCCTTTTCTTGGCTTGTCTAAACAGCATCTCACCTTCACGCAGGGAGCCTAACTTCAACTCTCTAAGCCCCATATCATATGCTTTTCTAGGACGTTTAACAATCGGGGCGATTTCTTCCGCTTGTTCAACAAATTTTCTTGCATCTTCTAGAACTACTTCAACATCATCTGCTAATGAAAGTGAACGTTCAATATCCTCTTCAGCACTATCGAGTAGGCGCATTCCAAGTTCGGGGTCTACATGACCTTCTTCTGCTGCAGTCATAACCAAGCTGGACGCTTGGTCGACTGCTGAACCTTGGGCTTTTAATTCGAGAAGACGAATCTCAAGTACGTCGAGTCTTTTCTGAAATTTTTTCCTCAATTCTCTTTTATGATCACCAACAACCCAAATATATGATGTATATGCAAATCCACCAATGATAATTGAAATATTGCCGAACCATTCGGTTGTTGAAGGGTCAGGAATGTTTCCAATAAATAATGAGAACGCCGCTAGGCAGCCCAGTCCAGTCATTAAGGCTCTAAATCGAAGTACATCTAAACCTCCAACTAAAACTACTTTTGAATTATAAAGGCAAGATAAAGCTACTACAACTACTAACGAAGAACCAATAATTTCAGAATTTGAATCAGTGGTAAATTTCTGAGCGGCGATAATAAGTAAAACGGGCCACGCTATGCTTGAAGTGGCTCCGATTCTGGTCCTTGCCCTCGAATCAGACAAACCTATGTCTTGTACCATTAAGCCCCATACCAAAATTAGTAATGGCAGCCCTAGAGATGACAATAAGCCTGAATCTCCCCTTAACGCAGCAGAAAGACTAGGCCAAACTAGCCAAATTGCGCCAGTTAGAATTATTATTGCAGAAAAACCAGTTAATGATTCAATTCGCTTCTGTCTTTGTTCAATGGCGGCTTTGATGGCTCCTTCAACATCTGCCCACTCATCCATGTTGGCCGACTTTCGACCTAATCAATAACTATGCCCCTTAATGCATTGAAATTTCTTCAAACAATTTTGAATCTCGACGGTAATGTTCATGGGTGTCTTGCAACCGTTCAAGTTAGAGGGGAGAGAATGAGCGGACTCATAACCATGGATGATTTGACCAATGAAGAGATTCTAAAAATTCTAGATGATGCTGAAAGGCTGTTACCGGTTGCTAAGGGCGAGATATATCTGCCACTGCTAAAAGGAAGAATACTTGGAAATCTATTTTTTGAACCAAGTACCAGAACTAGAATGTCTTTTGAAACTGCCATGAAGCGTTTGGGTGGTGATGTGGTTAATCTAGGGGATGTAAAAACTTCTTCCGTAGTAAAGGGTGAAACCCTGTATGATACTATTCAGATGGTTGATGGATATACTGACATCATTGCCATGAGGCATCCGCGTCAAGGAGCGGCACAATATGCCCAGGATTCTGCGTCTGTGCCGATACTTAACGGTGGAGATGGTGCTGGACATCATCCGACACAAACTATGCTAGATTTATTCACCATAAGACAATCACATGGTACCTTGGAAGGATTGAAGGTGGTTTTAGCCGGAGATTTACGCTATGGGAGAACTGTACACTCACTTTCTCATGCACTCACTAGATTCGGCTGTGAATTGATTTTTGCTAGCCCCGAGCTGTTAAAGATGCCATCTGAGATAATTTCTGATTTAAGTGGCCACGGTGCAAAAATTACTGAAACCGAAGATCTATATTCGATGTTGGGAGACGCTGATGTAGTATACATGACGAGGATACAGAAGGAGAGATTTTCTGATGAAGATGAATATGCCCGTTGTGCTGGAGCCTACAAATTACATGCTAATCATCTTGTAGATGTTAAGGCTAACATGATAATTATGCATCCGCTGCCCAGAGTTGATGAAATTGACCCGTCAGTCGATTCCACTCGTCATGCTAGGTACTTTGAACAAGCCTTCAATGGGGTTGTTGCTAGAATGGCGCTACTCTGCAAATTACTAGATGTAGAAGTTCCGGAAGATATGTCATCGTATCCTAAAATTTCCAACGCAGGAGGTGCATTGTGATGTCCAATGAGCATAGCATGAGAAGAGTGACAGCAATTAGAAATGGCACTGTTATCGACCATATCCCATGTGGCCAAGCACTGACAGTCTTAGAGATGCTTGGAGTTAATGGACTAACCTCAGTTCCTGTGTCATTGGTCATGAATGTCCCCTCCAAGAAAATGGGTTCGAAAGATATCATAAAAGTCGAAGATAGAGAACTCAATCAAGGAGAGTTGGACAGATTGGCTCTGGTCGCACCTGATGCGCATGTGGCAATCATTAGAGCATACTCTGTTGCTGAGAAATTAACCATCAACCTAGGTGAAGAAGTAATCAATGTAGTGCGCTGTACAATGTCCAATTGTATTACCTCAAATCCTAGAGAGCCATTGCCTCACCGATTAAAAGTAGTTTCCAAAGACCCACTTGAACTAAGATGTCATTATTGTGGAAGGCCTCAAAATCTTGATGAATTGGTAGATAATGTCCTTTGAGTGATTTAATATCGTAGTTAAATCGGGGTTTAGATATTTTTTCCGGCGGAAACTTTAGATTATGAGGTTTTAATGTAGGGTCATGGATGAGACCTTGAAACTCGATATGCACAGTAATCGAACTACTGCTGCGAGTATAGCAATTGTTTGTTTCGTAGTATATCTAGCATTGATTAGTCTTCAGTCAATTTTAATGCCTTTAGCGATTGCGATATTACTGTATTTCTTGATTAAGCCATTGGAGCGAATAGTGTTCCAGAAAGTTAAGAGAAGATCCTTGTCCTATGGTTCAGTAGTTCTTTCAGCAATTTTGACAATTTATCTCATTTCGATATTTCTTTACGGTAATCTATCAGACTTCATCACGAAAATTCCCGAAATAAATTCTGACCTCGAAGAAAAAATCGAAATATATTCTGAAAAGAATCTGTACGGCCTCGAGGATATTATTTTTGATTCTGATTTTTTTTCAAGTATAGCTTCGCCCGATAATATCGAAACATTTGTGATTTCTATTCTCGGCTCTCTAGGTGGCTTTATGACCACAATGAGTACAGTACTGGTGTTTTTACTATTCATTATTTTAGAAGAAGAAACCCTAGCCTCCAGATTTAACGCAGCATTCCCAAATTCCTACGGAAAAGCAAAGACTGTAGTCTCTGGAGCGTTTGAATCAATAAGTGCTTATGTGGTTTCTAAAGTAACTTGTAGTGCAGGACAAGCCGCCGTTATGACAATCATTTTATCTCCACTAGTGTTCGATATTCCGGGATGGTTTTTATTTGGGATTCTGTGTTTTTTATTGGATTTTATTCCAATCATTGGAGCCCTTTTTGCTACAATTCCGCCAGTGATTATCGGGTTTATCGTACTCGAGCCAGGTTCTGCAGTGGTAATGGTTGTTTTATTGATTGCAAATCAACAGGTATTCGGGACCTTCATCGAACCAAATTTATCAGGCGCCAAACTAGGAATCTCTCCGATTATTCTTCTCCTAACTGTTATGTTGTCAGCTCAAGTTTGGGGAATTGCAGGAGCAATAATCGGTGCTCCAATGATTATTATTGTAAGATTAATTTTAGAAGAAAACGAAGGAACACGTCCACTTGCTAAATTACTAGCAATTTCAGTAGAAGAAGAATAATCAGATTAGTTTTCCATTGCATTCCTAACCTGTGAACGCATTTCACAGGCTTTACATTGTTCGTTGGATGTCATAGAGCCACAAACTGGACATGAAATTGGTGGTTTTGGTCTATTTTCATGCCCACCTAGTTCAACTACTTGATTTCTTAATTCTTTGATATTGTCTGCCATTCTAAGCAGACCATGCCGGGTTCCGGGGACATCTGCTTCCATTTGAGCAACCATCTCTCGATGCCTCCACCTGAGGGCTCCTCTGGCATGGGGGCATTCTTCATGATGCATTGGCAGATTTTTGTGAACTGCGTAAAGGTGTACTTCTTGTTCAGGGATCCATCTGAGAGGGACAATACGAGGTGGTAGACCGTCGATTGGAGTAGTGGTATGCGGTGCTAGGCGTAGAGTCCTTTCCATGTCGCCATTAGACATGTTCATCAGTACAGTTTGGGCCATATCATCTAAGTTGTGGCCTAGTGCCATGATGTCAGCATTTACTTTCTTTGCCAGAAAATTTATCCCTTGCCGCCTAAAAACTCCACAATAAGAGCACGGCATTCTAGATGCGTTGCTATTATCCTCTACCATTCGAGGTATTAGGCCGGCAACTCGATCCATCTCCTCGAAGTTTAATTCAGGGTAAGAGACGGTGATAAACTCAACTCCAAGTCTTTCACATAGTTCTTCAGCACATATTATTGATGGGGGCCTGTATCCTTCAATACCTTCATCGACAGTACCTGCAATAATTGTTACATCTGGCCTTACACCCAGAATATCAACAAGCGATTCAAGTAAAACTGCAGAATCCTTTCCGCCCGAAATAGCAACAAATATCGTAGTATGCTTTCCTTTAACCAGTTTCAATTGCTTACGTAGTTCTCGGGCGATCTTCTTACGAATTGATTTGACTAAGTGTTGCCCGCACAGTATTCGTCCTGAGTATGCCTGTTCTAGCAGCGCCGGTTTATCGCAACTATCACAACTAGGAATGTCAATTTCCATAGGCCCCAACATTCCAATGCGAGGGTTTCCTCGGTTTGAGGTCACCGATTAATTTTCTAATTGAAAATTTAAATTTTATATTGAAAAATTTATGAAGATTGCATTTTTATTTCAACCGTCATAATGATGTCATTGATAATTTGGGCGCGGAAAACTATACCGTAATACCTTACCGCGCACACTTACGAAGGTTTTTCAGTTGGAGATTTGATTTTACTGGCTAAATCCCCCTTTAGGGGGATATTAACGCAAAACTTCTTGAAGGCTACAACGGTGACCATTCGTTTGAGCGGCTATGTTGCAACGAGTTTTGGCAGGTTTGACTTCGATTGAAGGAGTCGAGCAAGCCATGCTTGTTGATAACAACGGCCATTTGTTGGCATGTGTTGGAAATGAAGGAGAAATTCCTCCTCTCGACTCAGCCAACCAGATGGTATCGATTGCCTTGGAAACATGTACTGCACTAGGAATAGGACAGTTGTACGAGATTTGGTGCGAAGGTAAGAGTCGCATGATGATCGATATTGCTGGTCCTGATAGAATAGTCGTACTCAGTGGAAAAGGTGGAAGATTGGCACGTTGGCGTCATGCGCTTGACCGCGACCGTCGTGTAATTGCGACAACACCTCAGATGTGAAGAATATGTTTGATCTACCCAAGGGAACACCTGTCGATGAAGAAATAGACGTTGCGGATGGAGTAATACAACCATTTGCCCATGGCGCAATTAGCACATGGATTGGAAAGCGAAAAACTCCAGCAGGACATCGATTAGTGCGAGCTGGAAGAATTGTTGGTTGGGTTGCTGAAAGCTCTAAGGCATCGATCTTGTTAGGCGGTTTTGCAGCCAAAGAAAGGCTACAAGAGATAGAATTAGAAGGGATGTGCCGTTATGAAGCTACCAGTTATTCTATGGCAGGGCTTGGAAGTGTAGCTGAAGTTATTCCTGAAGCATTCGAGCACCCAGCAGATAGGCAAGGACTACTGCCCAGAGGGGACTCAGTTGAGAGACTACTATCTAGAGACTTATCCGCTGTATTGTCTAAACTGGTAGAAAATGTGACAGTACGTGGTGCGATTGCGGTTGATGCAGGAATGTTGATTGATTCGGCTGGCGAGTTGCCCACGGATGCTGAAACCCTAGCGAGAGAAGTAGGAACTACTCTAGAAGGCAGGTCACAATTGGCTACAGGACTTGGATTAACAAATAGCGGACACTGGACTTTACATACCGGAGACGGAGCACTACTACTGGCACAAACTGGAGAAATTGCAATTGCTGTTTGGACAGAGGCTAATGCCGACCATTCAGTAATTGTTAATTCTGCTGCTGCCGCACTTGATGGTGAAATTCCCCCTACGGGTGGAATTGGACAAGCATTACCAGAAGGTTTCGTCTTACGAGAAGGTAAAGGCGGTAGTGACGCAATACTTTCGATGCTTGGAGAAGCCATCAAACAAGAAGTAACCGGTCACATTCAGTCCGGTAAATCATCCAAGGCGGTTTCTTTGGTTTTATCCAAGGGGATACCAGTCGCAATCTACGCTCCATCATGTGAATCATTTGAAGAAGCAGTATTGGGATTGACAGAAGCAAAACGAGTGATTCGATTACATCGACTGCCCGCTGGAACAATCGTAACTAAAGAATCAGGAACAGTTCATGATTTTTCCTTAGCGTATTTCAGAGATCTTCTGGCTACTGTTAGGACTAGGTCCGAAAGTAGAAGGGCTAACCTGAGAAATAAACTCGATAATCTCATTGGGTTTGAAATTGGAATGGAAACATTCCGTCAACATAGAAATAAGGCCAATTTTAAGGAAACGGTTGATGTTGTCGGCACTGGGTTATCTAGTATCGAAGTTACTCCTGCTCCAGGGATAGATGCTGGGCTGAGAAGAAGATTAGAGTCCGCTGAATTAAGAATTGACGAACTGAAAAAGGAAAAAGCCTTGCTGAATTCTAAATTAGGTGAATCTGAGACTTCCCGGAAAGCCGCAGAAATTCGTACAAGAGAGGCTACAGAAACCCGCAATATGCAAAGTGAAAAAGTCGAAAATATCAATTCTGAAATCAATTCAATGCAAATCGAATTAGCCGAAGCACGTAATAGGTGCGAGGATGCAGAACTGCGTGCTGAAAGATTGGTGAAGAGAGTCAATGAATTGGAACATCAGATTAGTGAAAGAGCTTCAGAATTAGCCAAAGCTCTGGGCGAATCAGGTTCAAGTGAGCAGTTGAGGCAGTCAATCGAAGAACTATCCCTTAAAGAGGCCGAATTGAATGCTGAATTAAATTCATCAAGCGAGAATCTCAGCAAGGTTAGACAGCAATTGGAAGATGATGAACGCAGACTACGTGTGTTACAAGAGCAGGTTTCAGCGACACGAGAGCGATATGCCAGAGCGCAATCCGAGGCAATGCAAGAAGAAGAGAAAATCAAAACGAGTCGTTCCGAGTTAGAAATTCTCGAATCTGAATCTAAGGTTGCTCGCCGGAGGGCAGAAGATGAGAGAATACGGTTGAATACCGACGAGGCAAGACACGCCCAAGTTCAGGCGGAACTTAGAGAACTGATGCAAGAGAGACGGGTAATACTTCGAGAGTTAGGTGACTTGGGTGCAAAGCGAGGTCATTCCGAAGCCGAACTTGCGGCGTTAGTCGATAAAGCCGAACAATTATCCCAAGCACATGAAGAAGCACTCGCAGATATTCATGAAGCCGAGAGAATAAGAGCACGATTGGCAGAAGAGCCTTTGGCTCAAGCATTACTCGATGATGCCTCGACATTCGATGGTCTTGCACCAGTATTAGAGAAACTTGAGCGGTCTAGGAGTCTTGGATATTCAGTAACCCTCTTGGACAGAGCGGTTGAAAGGTCACTGCAAGTAATTCAGACCACTGTAAATCATGTCGCGGCAACCCCTAGGCACCTGCTATCTAGTGAAGTTATGGAGTTGTTGGAAAGACAGGTTCCTCAAACCGCTGGAGCAGTAAGAGGTTTATCCAGATGGTCAGTCCAGCAGCGTCTCGAACATCAACTTGGAGAAACTGTAGGAAATCTTGTCATTGATTTAGAGCGCTTACTCGAAGATTATGATCGCTCGATTACTATGTTGAGGAGACTAAGAAATGTTCTAGAGCAACTGGTAAGACTAGGAGCGCCACCTCATGAGGTTGAAACACTGATGTCTAATTGCAATCGTCCAGAATCACTCCCACATATTGCTCAAGCAACTAGAAAATTAATCCAAATCGCTTTAGATGATATTTATCTTGAAGCCGACCAGAGGGATGCCGGAGAGGCAATATCACTGGAAGAGACAGCCCGAGTTTTGGAAGAACTGATTACACAGTTAGATGCTTCAGGATTAGCCAGTGGAACACCTCAAGGATTACTCTGGGATTTCCAACGTGATGGCTTATTACCCTATGAGAGAGAAACAATGGATCCAGCCCAGAAGACACCTATCGATGAGGAAATGGTGCAACATATGGAATCCAACCTTTCAGGGGACGCAATAATCACAGAATCTGTTGAGAAACAACCAATTCTTGATGATGATGGATGGGAAACGCTAGAAGCCCCGGTTGATGATTTGCCTGGAGAAGATTTTTCAGCCTCATATTCCGAACCCTCTGTAACGATTAGTGACGACGATGAAAGAGCCAAACTAGAAGCAGAATTAGCGAAAATTGATGCCTCTTGGCAGCACCGTAGTGAACCCTTGGAAAGAGAGGTAGATTCGGCACTAAAAGACCTTGAATCTAAACTATCGGACTTAGACATGTAGGGATAGGTATGTCTGAAACTGAATCCGCGACCCTTATTGCTCGTGATGAACAGTTAGGTAAGACCTATCCTATGTTCTTGGAGCGCGGTCTTTTACTCATTGGAATTATAATTTACCTACTTTCATTTTCGCAAGTAGTTCAGGAATTTAATACAAAATGGATTGGCTTGATTGTAGCTTTGACGGTATATCCATTTCTAATTTTATTCACCATAGAAGTGATAGGAAGAATAATTCAGAAAATGCACAATGATGTGAATTAAATTTCAATGAATTCCTTCTCCGTACTTCCAATAACATTGTCTGAAGGGGTTCTAAGGGAATAAATCAACCCCCAAATTCTCTGCCATGGTATCAAGAATCGGAATAACGCCATTATTGAGAGGAACATAACCGCAGAAATAACTAGGCCGTAAGTCAAGGATAACTCAATTGATTCCGAGATTTGACCAGCCCACTGACTTCCCGTTGAGTCGCTAACCAATCCTAGCAGGACACTGTGGAAACCTAAGGCCACCATTGTCGCAATACCAGTCAGTCCTAAGAATCCGAAGGTATGTTTTAGGTGTGTATTGAGCATATTATCCATTTGTTGCACGTACTCAGGATCTCTCTTACATGATTCTGGTAGCCTGAAAGCGTATTCTAAGTAACGAATAACTCCAAATGCTGACTCTTGGAAAACAAGTATTAGAACGGCTATTAGTATCAGGTCTAACTGTTCGTTAGTAACCAGTTTAAGTCCGAAAAGACCGATAGTTGGGGCGGAGACTTGAGATTCTAAAGTTGCCAAAGCTCCACCATATTCACCTAATTGGGCTTTAATCAAGGGGAAAGTAAGAATTGCATGAATTCCCAAGAATAACAATGTAAAGCCGATAGCCCAAGCAATAGAGCGCCTAGATAGTCCCCAAATGCCTCTAGATCCCATTATTACCGGTAATAAATAAACAAACATAATCAATACAGACATAATCATCAGAAGGGGCCATTCAAGAGTTTCTAATTCCCCGCTATCAGGCAGTCTTAGGTCAAAGGAAAACAACATCCCAGTAACCCATGAAAATACTAGTCTACCGACCAACATTGTAATCAAAGAAATAATGAATGCCAACTTAATCCTTTGTTGGGTTTTTGGGGTTTGGAACGCAATTAAAGCCATTACTCCACCAACTAATAATCCAATAGCAAGAGGCACGAAGAATCTAGATAATCCAGTACGTCCTTCTCCGGTGAACCAGTCGTTTAATGGCAGTTGGTCTCCGATTAGTAATTCAATAGAATCGAATAGCATAGTATGGTCAATCGAACCTACCACATATGTTGATACCACCTCTAAGTACATACCAATCAGAGCAACGGTCGCTACAATTTGTAAAGCAATAATTTGCCATTGTTTTCTGAGTGTCTTCAGATGCAAAGTTCGAGCCCTAGCATTGCCTGAAATAGTAACATCGCTTTGTAAACCAACTTCATCAGCCATCTTAGTACCCCCTTACCTGCATTAGCGCTTGTGATAAATCCATGTCAGGCATCCAATCAATAACCTGAGCACCAGAACCTGCTAGTGAAGTCAGACGATTTTGTCTCTCGAGTTTTAGAACTTCATATGACATTCTCGGAATTCGGCTCACCAATCTTTCGAAGTCAATGCTTGATGGAGATAAAACAGTTACTTCGTGCCCCCTTCCGACTAAATCTCTAACCGCTGCGGGTATGGTTCCATCGCCTTCACATGAAGAAATTACGAAGACTGGGCTGCCTCTACTGAATCTACCACTTAGAGAATTAGTGACCGCCTGCAATGGCATTTCCCCTTTGGCTGTAACTCCAGATAACGCGCTTAGAATCTTGAAATACTGCTTGTCGCCGGTGTCTGGCGGCAGATATGATAATTTTTCATCATAAATTGCCAGTGCCACAGAATCTCTTCGCTTTAAGAAGAAAGCCGCAAGACTTGCTGCGGAAACGGTACCCATCTCTAATGGATTTTTCAAAACCGTACCGATTCTAGCGATATCTCTACTGTCCAAAATGAGATACAAGTCAGTTACAGCATCACGACACTTTTCATTAACCATTAACTCTCCAGTTCTGGCAAATGCTTTCCAATTGATATTTTTGAATGGGTCTCCGGGTACATATTCTCTAAGTGAATAAAATTCAGAACCTTGTCCTGGAGTTCTTAGGGTAGTTGCCCCAGTATACATCTTGGGTGTGCGTGAACGCAGGAAAGCATCTTCAATTTCTTTGATTTGTGGGAATATCACTATATCGCTGTGGTGGTCAACATACATTTCATCAACACCGAGATTGAATGTATTTCTTGATCTAAGTGAGACAGGTCCAATTGAATAGTGACCTCTCAAAGGACATCGTAAGACATAGCGGATTCTCGCACTCTCCCCGGGGCTCAAATTTAGTCTCATGTGATTGAGTCCACTTCTTAATTTCATCTCATGAGGAATGTTATCATACACTTCTAGCAACTGAGTTTTTCGATTCGAGCGATTAGTAATGACTAACTCAACATAGAGGTCATCGCCTTTGTATAAATTATCGGCTGACAGGGTACGTAGAACCTCCACGTCACCGTGACCTGAAATCCAAGAATTAACTACAATGAAAGCGATTAATGCAAGTCCTAGAATCATCATTTGATTGTTGGAAATCATCATTCCAATTAGGATTAGAGCGACCCCACCGGTAAAAGTAAATGCAGCTTTACGTGTCCACATAATATCCCCTCATTTACGCCCCCAGGCTTTAATCCGTTTCACCACAGAGACGGTTTGCTCCAATGAATATTTTCCGGGCTCAATAGCGAATTTTGCCAATATTGGGTCATTGATTAAACCAACCAGTTCTTTCGCAGGCATAGCATGGAACTCTTCTCTAGTTAGACCGTTTTGGTTTCTAACTTTAGAGAGGAATACTTGCCGTATTTTTTCTGTTTTAGAATAGTAAGGATAGCGATTAGCATCACCAAATCCATAATAGATTATCGAGAAAACATGTCTCCATTGGTCAGGGTCTTTTTTCTTGATAAGTACTGCCTCAAATGTAATGAAAAGAATCAGGAATAAAACAAGCATGGCTAGACCTTCGCCAGTGAAATAAACTAGCATGAAATATATTGTATTATATGAATCTGCTAGAATAGCGTTCTGTGGGTGCCTAGATTCATCAAAGATAACCATTGCATTTTCCGATACTTGGCCATTTTCCTCTTCTAAATTTGACATCAACGCTTCAGCAATAATATCTAGTGCCCACTTTCTATTATCATTTTCAGGGATACATTTCACATTTTTAGTAACACATTCATTTTCACCGTAATCGCCATCCTTGAAACCATTGTAGTCATAGATTGCATTGATCAGTGGAGAGCCATCAGCGACAAATATGACTCTGCCTCCTTCATCTGGATTACATGTTACTTTGGCACATGCTTCAACGCTTAGGTTGAACTTTCCGTATAAGTCAGGGTTATCCTCATTACGTTCATCTATCTTACCGTCACCATTTACATCAAGCATGGCCTCATTACTGGTAACTGCCCTAATTGAAATCTCGGATAGGGGATTACTATTACTAGGTATTAACTCTAAAGAAGTGATATTATTCAGTAGAACTCGGTATGTTCCGTTGTATGAAATAGCCCCATCTTTCCAATGATGATAACATACCCCTGCATCTTCGAAAGGCATTACTTCACCATCGAGCAGGGCGCATGGATGAGCGCTTAACGGAGAGTTAACATTGGCCCATCTTTCATGAGTGGAGAGCGTTTCGGCATTGATTTGACTACCATCCATACTACACGGTGTTGATTGAACACACATCCAAATATAATTGAAATCTAAACTTGGTTCATAGGTCGTTTCGAACAGTTGATATCCACTGTACCTTACTCCGAATGCTTCAGCGATTGAGCCAGCAAATCCATAGTCTTCTAAAATTAGAGCAGTACCTCCATTTTCGACAAACTCAACGATAGCATCTATTTCTGAAGGTGAGTATCCATCTTCTGAAGCGATGGTGATAAACCCATCTTCGTCAAATTGCGGGAGAGAGAGTGTGTCGCGTTCGACACCAGCGACAATGTAGGTTGTATTACGAGGATCTTCGATGTCAGCGAGTAGCAGTGGGCTGCTTACCAATGAACGGGTTTCAACACCCATATCTTTGACATCCTCTCTGAATGCGGACATATCATTCCAATCGTCGTCGTAGGCGGATAGTTGATTCGTGTTCGAGAGGTTAACAAAATTACTCAAAATCATCAATAAAATTATGCCCATAACCGACCAAAAGGCTGCCTGTAGACCGAATCTACGGTAATTGAACGTCCTCCAATCCGCCATCAACACACCTACTGGAACATAATTCCGACAAACCACGCGTCACACTTGGTTTAGAATGTTGTCCATCCATGAGACAAAAATGCTCATACTAAATTTAGTGAAATCACTTATTCAGATGGATTTTTTTAGAGAACCGAGAAACATCGTTGACTGGTACTTTGACTTTACCATCTTCATGTTCCCAAGGAAGCAGTGTTGGATTAAGATCTCCTTCAATAGTTACAATGATTGTAGTTATTGAACCGGATTGAACGTCGAATACGATGTCAGTCATTTTGCCAAGGGATTCATTATGAGAATCTACAACATCTTTACCGATTAATTCACGAGCAAAGATCGCCATATATTACCCTCAATTATAATCAAGAATTAGTTTACACCTTGAATGCGTCGATACTTTTCGGTCAAATCACATTGTTTCCATACCATGCCCGAAATCGCGGGAGCGCTTGATATTGGACATTCCAGAGGTCAATCTTGTTTCCATCTTCTGGTAATATTCGAGCATTTCTGGGGTGACCGTAGGTCTAACACGTCCTATTGCTTCCTCGAAATGGGTTTTAGTAACCTTCTTTTTATTTGCGCGCATACAAATCAAAGCAGCTTCACGACAGACTGCTTCAATATCGGCACCAGTGAATCCGTCTAATCCACCCAAAATATCCTTAATAGAAAACTTGGACAACGGCATACCTTGACAATGGATATTGAAGATTGCTTCCCTGGCGCCTATGTCTGGTGGTGGAACATGTAAAACTCTTTCAAATCGTCCACTTCTTAGTAGGGCGGGGTCAATCATTTCAGGTCTGTTTGTGGCAGCTACAACGATGACTCCATCTAAAGATTCAACGCCATCCATGCTTGCAAGAAGTTGATTTACCACACGATTAGAAACATCGCTTCCTTCGGACGACGAAGAAGAACGCATATTGGCAATGGATTCAAATTCATCTAAGAAAATAATAGACGGTGATGATTGTTTTGCCTTCTTGAAAATTTCTCTTACCGCACGCTCAGATTCACCAACCCATTTTGAAATCATTTCAGGACCTTTGATACTGATGAAGTTCGCTTGTGCTTCATTGGCAATGGCTTTAGCAAGCAATGTTTTTCCTGTACCTGGTGCACCGAAAAGAACGATTCCTCTTGGAGGTTTTATACCGAAGTGATTGAATAATTCTGGTTTTGTCAAAGGCCATTCAACCGACTCCTTGAGTCTGTCCTTAACGTCTTCAAGTCCACCAACTTCTTCCCAAGTAACCTCAGGCACTTCGACATATATTTCTCTTAGTGCCGAGGGCTCGATATCTTTGATCGCATGTTTGAAATCAGCCATACAAACCTCCATTTTTTCCAAAACTTCAGGCGGAATTGTTTCCTCGTCTAGGTTGATTTCGGGGAGATATCTTCGCAGTGCTTTCATGGCAGCCTCTCTGACCAGAGCAGCAAGGTCAGCTCCGACGAATCCATAGGTGTTATCCAAAATCCAAGTAATTTCGAAATCATCAGAAATAGGCATCTGTCTGGTGTGGACGTCCATAATTTCACTTCTTCCGTCGCGGTCAGGCACACCAATCTCGATCTCTCTATCGAATCTTCCTGGTCTTCTGAGTGCGGGGTCTAGTGCATCTCTGCGATTTGTTGCGCCAATAACTACAACATTATCTCGGCCTTGCATTCCGTCCATAAGTGTCAACATTTGGGCCACAACTCTTCTTTCAACTTCTCCGCTGACATCTTCACGCTTCGGACAAATCGAATCAATTTCATCGACGAAGATAATCGCTGGCGAATTTTCGCTTGCTTCATCAAAAATTTCTCTTAATTGCTTCTCAGATTCGCCGTAGTATTTACTAATTATTTCTGGACCATTAATGCTTTTGAAGTGGGCATTGGTTTCTGTGGCGACAGCCTTTGCAATCATCGTTTTTCCAGTTCCTGGGGGTCCATGCAATAGAACTCCTTTAGGTGGATCGATACCCAGTCTGCGGAATAACTCTGGGTGTTTGAGGGGAAGTTCAATCATCTCTCTTACCTTTTGTAATTGTTGACCTATACCACCAACATCCTCGTAAGTAATTCCTTCTGATTGACCAACATCATCATCATCGATAGCTTCGTCTTTGATTACGATATCAGTTTCTTTGGTAACTTTGACGACTCCTTTCGGAACAGTTTGGATTACTGCGAAAGGTAGTGCTTCAGCAAATAGCGTCATTCCAGGAATGAAAATTCTGTCGCCTTGAACAACGGGACGGTTAGATAAGCCTCTGCGAGCAAAACCTTCGATTCCGGGGCCGAATTTTACTTTCTGCTTGTTGGCCATCACCGGAGAGATGACCAATTTCGTACATTCTTTTGCTTCGACCTTGGTTACTGTTACCTTGTCTCGAAGACTCACGCCAGCATTTTTCCTAATTATTCCGTCGATTCTAATTATTGCCATCTTGTTATCTTCAGGCCTGCTTCTCCAGTAAATCGCTGCTGTAGAACGCTTTTCTCCTTTAATCATAACAATGTTTCCGGGTTTCAAATCCAGTCCACAGTCACCAGAAATTCTGGCACGACCATGGCCTACATCTGAAGGAATTGATTTTTCTACGGTTAGGGAAATTGACTCTTCTTTGTCAGACATGACATCACTCTCATTTTTACGGGCCGATAATATCTAATTAATACAGTCGGATAATCTGCCTCATATACGGATAATATCGACCTATCTTAAACCCTACCAAAGTTTAGATTTTTTTCTAGTCTATTTTGACCATCATATTCAAGAGATGAACTAGATTGGCCCACACATGGTTCATGTATTAGAAGCCGGATTGAAATTTTTAGAGAACAATAACCCGAACGGAAAGCCCTGTGTTGAAGGGTTCAACATTATCGACGGTCAATTGACCAAAGCCAGTGATGGAAATACCTTTGACTCCATTAATCCAGCGATTTTATCGGATAAACTTGGAGAATTTCCGCTGTCCACCAAGGACGATGTTAACGCTGCCCTAGATGCTGCACATGCAGCTTTTCCCGGTTGGGCGGCTACTCCGGCTCCGACTAGGGGGCAGATCATCGGTAACATGGGACGATTATTGATGGAGCACAAAGACGCTATTGTTGCACTTGAGACCAGAGAAATCGGCAAGACGCTGAAAGAATCTGCAGGCTCTGTACAAGAAGCAATTGACACCTGCCTGTTCTTCCAATCCGAAGGCAGGAGGCTTTACGGTCAAACCGTAAATTCAGAATTGCCTGATAAGGAATTATTCACCTACCGAAGGCCTTTGGGAGTCTGCGGTATCATCAATGCCTGTAACTTCCCAGCTGCAGTTCCATTTTGGAAAATGATTCCTGCTTTGATGTGTGGAAATACCTGCGTTTGGAAGAGCCCGCAAGACGCACCATTACTTTCCTTTGCTCTCGCTAGAATTATGCATCAAGCTGGTTTGCCGAATGGAGTTGTAAACTTGGTCCATGGTAAGGGAAGTGGAGCGGGACAATTTCTAATCGACGCGGTTGACGAAGGCCGAGTCAACAAGATATCCTTCACCGGTTCGACTGAGGTAGGTAAGATGATTGGAGAAGTTTGCGGTCGAAACCTAGTCTCATGCTCTCTGGAACTGGGTGGTAAGAATCCATTAGTGGTTATGCCTTCTGCAGACATAAATAATGCGGTTGAAGGCGCATACTGGGGTGCTTTTGGTACGGCTGGTCAACGATGTACTTCTCTGGGTAATTTGATTCTTCACAAAGACATTTATGATGAGTTCATGGAGAAATTCATGGCAAAAGTAGAAGCAACAAGAATTGGAGATTCCCTAGTTCATGATGGAGTTCTCTATGGACCAATGCTTTCTGAAAAGTATGCTAAAGATTTCTTGGTCGGACTAGAGATGTGTAAATCGTCCGGGGCTCGGCAAATTTGGGGCGAAGGAAGAATTACCACAGACAACAAGCCAATCAACTTCCTCAGCGATGCTGACCAAGGTGTGTACATGTGGCCACACGTATTTGTCGATGTCACTGAAGACATGGAATGTTTTCATGAAGAGGTATTCGGTCCCGCAATAACTGTTTGTAAAGCAGATGATTTCGACCACGCATTGCATCTTGCCAATGCTAGCCCATATGGATTGTCGAGTGCAATTTACACCAATGACCGTCTAGAAGCATACCGGTACAAAACTGGAATAAAAGCGGGTATGACCGGAATCAATAACAGCACAACCGGCGCTGAAGCACATCTTCCATTCGGTGGCGTGAAGGGTTCTGGAAACGGAACTAGAGAATCTGGAATTTGGGTAATTGAAGCCTATTCATATTGGCATGCAGTTAACGATGAATTATCTGGAAAACTACAACTTGCGCAAATGGATGTTGATGAAATTGAGATGGTTGAAGCCGAAGTAAATTGGACTGAATTGGCCTAATTTTGAAGATTAAAATTTAATGAATTAATACTAGAGTTCAAATAGCAAAAAATGGCGCTAATGGTTGTCGGAGATTAATCCGTGTTGGGTGATTATTATGGTATCTATTTTTCTCGTTAATGAAGAAAAAAAGGCATCATACATTGATAAACTTGAAGCGGCTTATTTAGAGTGTGAAATTATCTCTAAAAATGCGTCTAGTTCATTCTACCGCTCCTTTAGGCACTTACCGCCGGTTAAAAGAAAAGCTGTCAATGCATTGTATGCATTCTGCCGAAGAGTTGACGATATCGTCGATGGAGACTGGTTGCCTAAAATTGACCTAACCGACCTTAACGAGCAAGCTGAAGAGAGAATCATTGAGTTATCCAACCTTCACAACTGCAAACCAGCAAATAAAGAACCTGGTCACACAAATCGCGTTAAGGCATTACTTTGGTTTAGAAATAATCTTGATAAGATCGAGAACGGTGAAGTTGTTTCAGAACCTATTTTCCTTGCTCTAGCAGATACCGTAAACCGATTCAATATCGAAATAGACCATCTACGTGATTTAATTTCAGGTATGGAAGACGATTTATATGAAACGAACTACGAACGCTTTGAAGATTTACGGCAGTACTGTTACAGGGCAGCATCAACTGTTGGTCTCTGTCTTGTAGAGATTTACGGGTACGACGATCCAAACGCTCGAAGGCATGCAGTCGAAATGGGCAAGTACCTACAAATGGTAAATGTTCTTAGAGATATTCAAGAGGATTTAGATAGAAATAGAGTTTATCTACCATTAGAAGAGCTTGCAAAGTTTGGTATCGCCAGAGAAGATCTCTACGATGAGAAACTGCCTCAAAGCGAAGCATGGCAAGAATTCATGCGACATTATCTCGCTCACGTTATGGCACATCGTAAGAACGCGATAGGGCTTCTACCACTGCTCGATAAAGATTCTAGATATTCTCCTTCACTGATGTGTGCCGCCTATGATGCCATTTTGGAAGAGGCTATGAAAAGAAATGGTGATGTACTAACCCGAAGATTGAAAATGAGCTTCTTCCGTAAGCTTCAGTTTGCCTTTGGCGTGATCAAGAAACCTAGACTCAATTTGTTATTAAGACAACCTTAGTTGGCAATTAACGTAAATTGTCAATCACAGTGGCGTTTTAATTCCAATTGCTCTAACAACGCACCATCCAGCTCTTGCTTCAAATATTGCAAACGCCCCGCCGAATGTTACCGCAGCAACAACATACCACCAAAGTTCAGACGATAAGACGCCGAACATAATCAATGATGCCAGTGTCAATGCGAAACCTATTGCCATAACACCGGTTATTAACCGTGCTAGTTTACCTTTTGCTCCAATATTACATTCCATTTTTTCAACTCCATAATCCCAAACTATCTCTGAGAGCGGGCTCTAGTTTTGAGTGCTCGAATTCATATCCTGACTCAGTCAATCTTTCAGGGATTATTCTAGTACTTTCTGTTGTCAGTGCAACACCCATTTTACCGAACAAGAACCAAATAGCGAATGGAGGTGTTGGAATAAATGCAGGTCTTTTCAGAACTTTGCCTAATACTTTGGCAAATTTCTTCTGTCTAACTGGCTCTGGAGCAGCTAAATTGTAGACTCCTTCGCACTCCTGTCTCATGATTAAGTGATGCATAGAGTAAATTTGATCGTCCATGGAAATCCAAGAATACCATTGTTTTCCTCTTCCAATTGGACCCCCACCACCTAGTTTTGCTGGGAGGAGCATTTTTCCTAGTGCACCGCCAGTTGCGTCTAATACAATTCCAGTTCTCAAATTTATGGTTCTAATGCCATCGTCTTTTATGCCGTTTGCCGCCTGTTCCCAATTATTACAAATTCTAGGTAAGAAGCCTTCTCCTAGTTCTGACTTTTCAGTTAGAACTTCATCACCTCTTTCTCCATACCAGCCCATTGCGCTGGCGACCATGAATAATTCAGGCTTCTTACTCAAATTTTTGATGGTTTTGGCTAGAAGATTAGTGCTATTTACTCGGCTATCCTCAATTAATTTCATGCGTTTCTTGGACCATCTCTTGTCACCGATGCCGGCACCGCCAAGATGTATTACAACATCAAAATCTTCGATATCGTCTGGATTGATTTCATCACTTTCTGGTAACCATTTAAGCTCTTTTTCGCCTTTCTTGACATCTCGGCGAACCAATCGCCATACATCATGACCACCAGTGTCGAGGAATGCGACGAGCTGTCTTCCTATCAAGCCGGACGAACCAGCAACCAAGATTCTTTTTCTCGGTAGGTGGGCAAACTCGGAATGTCGTTTTAGATCTCTTTCTAGACGAATCTGCCTCGCATAGAACATACGTTCGATTCGCTTTCTAACCATTTTACCTGCGACAAGTTTGCCCAAGAATCCCATTGGAAGTCTGTAGTTCACTTTATCAAGAACGAGTGAAGTACCATCTTCGTTTTGAGAGAATTGATGCTTGTGGTGCCAAGATTTGAATGGACCTTTTAGCATGTCATCTTCAAAGGAATGCGGTGGGTTATATTTTGAGTGCCTAGCAATCCATTTCATTTTAACCGGCCCCATTGGAAACCTAAAGATTCTTTGAGCACCTTCCTCTAGAGTATCGTCGGCTCTAACTTCTTCAGCGACCTCCCATGGAGGCATTAGTCTACGAAAAGAGCCTTTTCTTTCGTGCCATGCAAAAGTGTCTTCAACATTAGAGTTAACATGAGTTTTGTGTTCATAGTTAATACTCATTTTATCGGCCTCTAAATTGCTGAAGGTACGGTTTTAGTTTGAGCTTTTTCTTCGTATTTTCTGAAGACATATATCGGATTTTGCCGAAAATTGCTCTTTCAGGACCCCAAGCACGATCGTGTCGTCCTAGAACCCAAAAGATTCCAGTGTATGAGTTAGGGTCTCTGCCGTCAAGTGCGTATTTATCATTGAGTTCAATCATCCATTCGACTGCTTGTTCAGGCGTTTGGGCCCATTCAAGTATTCTTTTACCCCATAACATTCTAAGATAGTTGTGAATAATTCCAGTTTGAAGTAACTCTTGTTGTGCAGCATTCCAAACTTCATCATGAGTCTCGGCCTTTTCAATTTGTTCAAATGTGTAAAACATCCTTTCATCGTCAGTATGTTCAGACAGAGTTAATTTGGCCCATGCTGGAATCGATTCATATTTGTCGTGATTAGGATTATGATAGGCATTGTTGAATCCTAGTTCTCTCCAAGTAATGATTTGGTCTAAGAAGGATTCAATTCCTGCCGATAGCCCCCACCATCCTTCTCGAGCACCTTTGCGCTCAGGGGTGATATGCTCAGGGGTCCATTTCTCAGAGTCGAGGATTTTCCCGACAATTTCGATTGACGATATGTGTCCAAAGTGTAGCCAAGGTGAAAGACCGCTTACGGAAGGTTTCTCGATATTATTTCTGTCAACGTTGTATCTATGCAATCTATTTTTTAGAAATACGGCTAGTTTTCTAGCAGCGGTATTTCTACCTCCACGGGCCTGCCTAACCGGCTGTACATCATGGTCGATATCGATTGTTGAAAGTGCTTTTCTTCCGGTAGATCCACCCTCTGAACATCTCCACAACCACTCATAGGGCGGTATTTTGACAGAACATTCTTCGATAATCGACTTGTATAAATCATCACTAATTGAATAATCGTATTCGGGGTTTATTGGTAGTTTTTGAGGCCAGGTAACTTGGCATCTAGAAAAATTAGCATGGAGGAATCTGCGGTAACTGTGTGCGGTAGAGAAAGCACTACTCGCCCATGACATGGGGAAAACGCCATTTGAATCAACGGCGATGACTTTTCTGTTCAAAGATTTACCAGCTGCTTTTGTTGCAAAGAGTGGATAGTAGGTTGGGAAATCGTCGGTAACGACTGCACAGGCGCGTTTAGCAAGCGTTT
>CEWG01223099.1_pt1 | contig 45646 bp, 43 predicted proteins | sample 361411 | NCBI WGS metagenome assembly CEWG01 (sample SAMEA2622173, study PRJEB7988) | marine metagenome | biome: marine biome (ENVO:00000447); feature: surface water layer (ENVO:00002042); material: "saline water (ENVO:00002010), including plankton (ENVO:xxxxxxxx)" | depth 5 m | reverse complement strand
TAATAGCTCAATTGGCTTGATTTATGCACTGAAAAAAATTTTTATGAAAAAAAAACAGAACGAATATTGGAATAAATTTTACGAGAAATTTAATGTTAAAAAAGCCTCAAATTTTGCAAAATATTTGTATAAAAAAAATTTTATTTCTAAAAAATCTAAGATTTTAGAAATTGGATGTGGCAACGGTAGAGATACATTTTTTTTTTTAAAAAAAAACATTAAAACCATAGCTATAGATAAATCATACAAAGCGATTAAAAAAAATAAAAAAAAAATTGATTCTGTTTTCTATTGTAACGACATTTCTAAGATTGATTCAAAAGATATAAATTTTTACAAAAAATATAAATGCAACTTAGTGTATGCACGGTTTTTTCTACATTCACTAAATTTTAGATCTGAAAAATTTTTTTTTGATTTTTGTGCAAAAATTTTGCCTCAAAATGGTAAAATATTATTAGAGTTTAGAACAATTAAAGATCCACTAATTTTAAAGGGAAAAAAAATCAGCCCAACCGAGAGAATTACAGATCATTATAGGAGATTTATTGACCCAGCTCTATTATTAACAACAATAGAAAGAAAATTTGTTCCTATTTTTATGGTTCAGGGATTTGGTTTAGCAAGATTTAAAAAAGAAAATCCGCATGTTTGTCGAATAATTTTAAAGAAATTATAAAATTTTCTTTAATTTATCTAATAATCTATTTTTAAGATAATTGATATCTTTGTTGAAGTTGTTATTAATTTTTATATGAGGATTTGTTGGATATTCTGGTTTTATATCAAACCCCCATACATTTGAAACTTTCTTAGTATAAAAAATTCTTTTTTTATTTTTAATGATTTTTTTTAAATCAGAATGAATATAAATTTCAATATAGTTATCGAGTTTGCTTCTGTTAAAAATATGCAAATCTTTAAAAAGAGCCACAACAGTAAAGATAATGTTTATATTCTGCTTGGATATAAAATTACAAAATTTTGTATATTGTTTTCCTAATTGTATTCTTTTCTTTTTTTCATATGACTTTATTTCAAAAATATTTCTTAAATCGTCACCGTTAAATAACAATGTTGGTCCATATTCTTCACGAATCTCCTTAAGTATTGCTTTGCCTAAAGTTGATTTACCAGAGCCAGGTAATCCAGTTATCCAAAAAATATAACCTTTTTTTTTTATCTTTTTTATTTTTTTTATTTTTTTATTCATTGTTTAATCTATTAAAAACAAAAGTGTTTTTTTCTGGATATTATTAATGTTAGGAATATATAGTGTATTTGATAAATGAGACAATTAAATATGCAAGAAATATTAATATATAGCACTGGTTATCATTCAAGATTAACATTTAGAACACAAAAAAAAAATTACATAATTAAAGGTTTTTTCGATAGAGATTTCAATTTACACGGAAAAAAAATATTTGGTAATTATAAAATTTTTAACCCACAAAATCATAATCAAATAAAATTTGATAAAATTCTTTTTGCTGGACGATCTAATAAAGATGTAAATAAAATTATAAAAACCTATAATTTTCCAAAAAAAAAAATTATAAAATTAAAAAAAATTGATATCACCCCTTCAAAAAAAAAAATAACAAACAGAGAAAATCAAACAATTAAAATGATTAAAAATTTTGTCAAAGTTATGAATCAAAAAAATTTTCAGCATATGTTTACAAATTCATCGTTACTAGCAATTTTGAGAAATGATTATTTTGCTCGTTATTCTGATGTAGACATTTTCATACTTAACAAAGATTTTAATAATGTGTATTCAAATCTGAAAAAAAAATTAAACAAATATTCTATAAAAAAATATCTACACAATAAAAACTCAAAACAAATTACTATTTCAGAAAATATAAGCCCTTATAACATGGATAGAGAAGCAGCAACAATTGATATTATAAGTCTATTTTTAGAAAAGAATAAATATACTTATATAGACTTAAATCAAAAAAAAATTAAAATTCCATCCTATCAATTTAATAAAAAAATTATTTATAGATATAAAAAAATAAATTTTTTCATCCCATTTAAAATTCGAAAGTATATGAAGTTATTGTATAATGACACATGGTTTAAAAGGCCTAAAGATTGGAGTCAATAACAATACTATTTTCTTTAGAAAATTAAGAAGAATTAAATTTTCCTAAAGTTAAATTAATTTTAATAAAAATTATTAGTAATTTAATAAATATTTAATATTATAAAACTATCTAATGACCGACGTTATAAAAAATAAAAAAATTGCTATTCTGGGTTCCTCACCTTTAATGATAATTCTTTATTATTTTCTTAAATCAAAAAATGAAGTTGTTATTTTTGAAGAAAATAAAATTCTTGGTGGTGCATGGAAATTACAAAAATATAAAGGTATTTTTATAAATTCACATTCAAATGTTGTTCTCCCTTTAAGCAACAAAGACTATAATAAACAAATTAAAATCAATTCTATAATAAAAAAAAAAAAAATTGGAATAAAGATAAAAGAATCAAATAAAAAAATTTTTGCACTATATAAGCCCAAAAAGTATTTTGAATATAATTTTAACGACATGTATGAAAATTTTTTAAAAAATTTTAAAAATATAAAGAATGATAAGATAAAAAAAATAACATTACTGGAAAATGATAAAATCAAAATAAATGAAAAAAAAATTTTTGATTTAGTTTTTTTCCCGTCATATTTTGGAATTGATCATTTTTTTTTTAAAAAAAAAAAAATTAATATAGATTTTAAATTAATTAAAAGCTCACACGTTTCAGTATTTACAAATGATATCAGTCAAAAATTAATTTACAGTGATTTTTATAATAAATATTTTGATCGTGTAAATATGCATAAATACAATGGTTTTTTTCATATAACAGCAAGACTTTCAAAAAAATTAAAAACTTCAAAATTAAGATTTATAAAGAAAAAATTTGCCATATCATTTCCACAAATTTTTATAAAAAAATTGATTATTAAAAAATATAAAAATTACTATAGAGATCAATATCAATTAAATAATCTTAAAAAAAAACTGAGTCAAAAAAAAATTATTTATATCAATACAACTTCTTTTATAGTTGGTATTTATCAAATACTTAAACTTGTTCGCAAATATTAATAATATCATCATTAATATTTTTGAATAAAATCTTAATTATACTTTTACCTCCAAAAGAACTTTTGAATGTTTGAATATTTTCTAATTTTATTGACGATGGATTTTCATCGTATAAAATTTTGGTTTCACCTAAGGTAAAGTATTTAAACTTTCTTTTTTTAAGATATTCGATAGCTAAAAAGATGGTTTTATGTGTAATATTGTTAAATTTTTTAAAATAATTTCTTTTAGTGCAAGAGCTGAAGTATTCACTGTAATTATTATTACAATAAAAAAAGGAGTAAGAAATAATTTCTTCACCTAAACTGACAGATATTAAAAAACCTTTTTTATTAAGTATCATTTTTTCATTTAAAAACCACGATTCTTTTGAACGAGTAAATCTTCCAGAGACAAGTTTATGTAATTTCATCATATCAAAGATTTCATTATTATAGTTGGTATGATCAATTAATTTATAACTCAATTCTAAAAATTCTTTATTTATGACATGCTTGTGACCTTTCGAGAATTGATTCTTGATTAGCTTAATATCATTATCAAGTTCTATAAATTTTTGTATTGAAATTTTAGAGATATTTTTTTTATCTAAGGCCTCTAAATATTTTAAAGATGAAATTTCTTTAAATAAAATGAGATCAATTTTGTTAATTTTATTATCTTGTAAAATTCTATTTAAGTTTTGAATTAAATCTTTTAAATTTGAAGTTTTATCTCTCTCATTTTGAATACAAAATGGTATTCCAAAAAAATTTAATTTTCTTAAATCTCTATCTTTTTCTATTGTTATTAAATTATTTTGTTCAATATCAATTGATAACTGCTTGTATTTTTTGGGTTTATTATATTCTTTTAAATAACAAATATAGTCATCACACAAGTTATCGTTTATTATTGGAAAGTTCATTAAATTTTATGTTTCTAGTATTTAAGCTTAATTTTTTAAAATTCTATTAATCTTTTTTTCCAATACACTCTCTTTAATTGTAAAATGTAAAGGAATTAAATTCATTTTTTTATATTTTTCAGTAAAAGAATTTCTAGATGTGTTTATTTGTCTTGACTCGAAAATCTTATTATATTTTTTATTAAATTTCAAAAAACCACATGGACCTATTCTATATTTGTCAAAAGTTTTAAATTGTTTATTAAAATATCTTTCTCTTCTTTTGGTAATTATTTTTTTGTTGAGATTAAAATTTTTTAAATTATCATAAACATTTATTACTGTATTTTCATCTACACTAATATTAAAAGATTCATGATAATGCCAATCAAAATTATTTTTTTTCATTAGCAAACATTCGTATTTTCTTAAGGATTGTTTTTTTGAAAACTCAAGAGCTAATTTTTGTTTTGATTTTAAATCTAAAAATAATTTTTTATTATTCGTAAGAATTATCCCACCACTATAACTTCCTATTATTTTCGGCAAAGAAATTACTTCTGAAAATTTTGAATTTAAAAAAGGCACAAAGTCTTCAGTAGGCAAACTATCAGCAGAATCATCAATAATTAATGATGTTTTTCTTTGATAATTAAAAGTGTTACCTAGCTGATGAACTACAAGTTCACAATTATTTTTTTTATCATCAATACAGGATATGTTAGTTAATGAACCAATTGCATCATATAAACAATGAGAACTCCATTTTGGAATTTTAATAATTTTTGATCTATTAAATTTTTTAAATTTGAGAATTAATAATATACCAACTCTTGCCGAAGAAGTAAGAACACAATATTTTGATTTATACTCTTTAGAAAAAAAATTTTCAATATATTCTAATTTAGAGTCAGGAAACTTGTTAATTTTTTTATCAAACTTAAATTTTTGTGGTGATGGCCAGAGTGGTAAATATTCCATTTTAAAATTTTTCAACCAAAATATCCTCTCTTGTATAGGAAAAAGGAAGTTTGCTATCTTGTCTTAAGATAAAAAAATTAAATCCTTTTTTTTTAGATTTAATTAAAAATTCTTTTATTAGTTCATCATTTATTAAATTATTTTGCTTATTTTCTTTAAGGTATTTGTTGATATTATTAATCTTTTTTTTAATTCTTTTTTCCTCAAATTTTTTACCAAACTTACTAGTTAAAAATCTTTTTTTCTTTGATGTATTTGGAATATCTCCAATTAATATTGAACTTTGATCACTTACAATATTTAATATTTCATTAAAAAAAACTTTAGGATTGTTAGTGCATTGTATTACAGAGTAACACAGAACTTTATTAAATCTTTTTTTAATTTTTTGTTTTTGAAATTCACCTGATAAATATTTAATGTTTTTATTTTTTTTATACCTTTTTTTTAAAAATCTAATTACTTCAGGAATATCGTTTAAAGTTAAATTAATCTTATTTTTTTTGGCATACTTGACCATATAATCACAAACAGGTCCAGCTCCACATCCAATATCAATTAAATTGTCGTTTCTTTTTAAATCAAGCTTTTTTTTTATGTCAGAAAAAATCTTCTTTTCCGAATTTTTGTGTTCTTTAAGTCTTCCACCTCTTCTCGAAGAATCTTTTTTTCCATCTATGGCATCAATATAAGATTTATTACTTGCATTTTGATAGTTCATATTTTGTGCTTAAAATTTAAATTTTTATATATTTTATATGAAAATATTACAAATAAAATAAATTATCTATCTAGTAAAAATAAAATAAAATCTAAATATTCGTCTCAACTTGGACATTAATTTGAAATTTATAGAGACATCTTGCAAGTTCATCATTTATAAATCAAGATCAATTATCATGTATATTCATTTAAACGTTAAATAAATTTATTTTTTTGAAAAAGACAAATGAAAAGTAATATTGCAAGAAATAAAAAGAAAAATTTTAATTATAAATAAAATGATAATAATTTAAATTTTATATTCACTTATTGATTTGATCATTTGTTAAAGTATATTCTTCGAGTATGTTTTTGCGGAAATTAACTAAATTTACTTTATATTTATTAATTTTTGATATAATTAATTCACTTTAATTTAATGAAAAAAGAAAATTATTTAGTCAAAAATATAACAATAAAAGATATTTACTTAATTTTAAAAGCTAGAAATTCACAACTAAATGTTTTAAGAAATAGGTATAAAAAAACTAAATCTCAACAACTAGAATACTTTAATAATTTTATTAAAAACCAATACAATAAAAAGAAACCTGATCAATTATTAAAATCTATTTATTCCAATAATGAATGGATAGGTTATGGTGGGCTTACAAATATCAATTGGCATGATTTAAATGCAGAATTATCTTTTCTGTTAAATAATAATTATAATAAATCTCAAAATGAGTATAAAAAGGTTTTTGATTTTTTTCTTAAAAAAATTTTTATCTTTTCATTTAATGAATTAAAACTAGATAAAATATATACTGAAACTTATAGTTTTAGAAAATTTCATATAAAAATATTAGAAAAAAATGGTTTTAAATATGAAGGCACTAAAAAAAAACATATTATAATTGAGTCAAAAAAAATAGATATTTTAATGCATGGAAAATTTAAAAAATAAAAAAATTTTTATAAGTGGAGGAGCGGGTGTCATAGGAATACAACTTGTTAAACTTCTTGAAAAAAATAATGCAAAAATTTTTGTTGGAGATTTAAAACCAAAGCCAATTTCGTTTTCAAAAAAAATAATTTATTATCACGGAGACCTTAATATAATTAATCCTATTAAAATAAAAGAATTCCAACCAGATATTTTTATTCATCTAGCAGCTTCATTTGAAAGAACAAAAGAGAGCAAATCCTTTTTTGGTGATAACTTTAGCAATAATATATTATTAAGTAATTATTTACTTTCAATTTTTGCAAATTTAAAATGTACAAAAAAAATAATATTTGCATCTAGTTATTTAGTCTACAATTCAAGCTATTATGAAAAAAATAGTCCTAGTAATGAAGTATGTTCAATTAATGAAAAATTTCCAATTAATTCAAGGAATCTAATAGGCGCATCAAAATTGTATCATGAATCTGAATTGTTTTTTTATAATAAATTTATTAAAAAAAAGATTTATTCGGTAAGAATTTTTAGAGGTTTTGGGAAAGGTTCTAGAGATATAATTTCTAGATGGATTGATTTAGCATCAAAAAATAAAAAAATTTTATTATATAATGAAGAAAATTCATTTGATTATATATATGCCGCAGATACAGCTAACGCCCTGCTTCATTTTGTAAAAAAAAACCCTCCATCAGATATTTATAACCTGGGATCTGGTAAATCAGTTCCAGTAAAAGATATTGTCAAAAATTTAAAAATTTACTTTCCAAAATTAAAAGTATTAAAAAAAGGTAAAAAAATTAAATTTGAAAATACAGTCTCTGATAATAATAAAATTCAAAATATCCTAAAATGGAAAGGAAATTATGATATTAAGAGGGCGATCAAAGAGTTGATCGTTTACAATAAATTTAAATCTAAAAAAACTTTAAAGCATCCCAATTTTTTAATAACTAGCAGTTCTAACAAAATCTCATTAATCAAATGTTTCATTGATGCTGTTAAAAGATACAATAATTTATCAAAAGTTTATATATGTGATAATAATATTAATTGTTTAAGCAGACATTATTTTAATAAAATTTTTTTTAAGACAGAGAAAATAAAAAATTTAGATTTTAAAAAATTAGTAAATATTTTAAAGAAAAAAAACATAAAATATATATATCCTACAGGCTCATATGAGCTGTTATATTGGAAGGAAATTGAAAAAAAATTAAAACATCAAGGGATTAAATTAATCATAGCTAATAAAACTGGGATAATGAATTCAATCGATAAACTTAAATTTTTCAAAATACTAAGTAAAAATAATTTACCATGCATTGATACTTATGAAAATTTAAATAAAATAAAATCAAAAAAAATTGTTATTAAAGAGCGGTATGGTCTTGATAACAAAAAAATTTATTTAGGTATATCAAGACAAGAATCAAGTAGATTATTTAATAATTTTAATTCACCAATTTTTCAAAATTATGTAAAGGGCCAAGAATTTACTGCAGATATTTGGGCTTCTAAGTATAAAAAAGTTTTCATGAATTTGAGAAAACGTACTTTAGTTTTAAATGGAGAGTCAAAAATTACTGTAAATTTTAGAAATAAAAAAATTGAGTCTTTACTAAAAAAGATTGTCAAGACGATTAATATAAATGGTATTATCAATATCCAAGGATTTATAAAAAAAAATAAAATATATATCATTGAATGCAATCCTAGATTTGGAGGTGCTTCAACACAATCGATAGAATCAGGCTTAGATTTATTTTACTATTCAATTATAGAGGCTACTGGTAAAAAAATTGAAGATATTCCTAAGATTAAAATTGTAAAACAGATTAGATACGAAAAAGATATTTTTTATTAATGATATGGGTATTTGATTTAGACGATACATTATATAACGAAAAAGAATTCGTATTAAATGGTTATTTTAAGGTAGCAAAATATTTAAAAAAAAAATTCAAAATAAATAATTCCTACAATGAAATAAAGAAAATTCATTTTAGCAGAGGTAGAAAAGAAATCTTTAATAAAATATTAAAAAAAAATAATATCTTCACTCTAAAAACACTTAATAAATGTATATCAATTTATAGATCAAACAATATTAAATTAAGCCTCAAACCTGAAATAAAAAAATTCTTAAAAAAAAATATAAAAAAAAATTATATTGTAACAGATGGAATGGGGCATGTTCAAAAATTAAAAATCAAAAACTTAAATATAAAAAAATATTTTAATAGAATATTTTATACGGGCTATTATGGAAAAAAAGCTAGAAAACCATCTCTATATTGTTTTCAAAAAATAAAAAAAATTGAAAACTGTAGATGGTCAGATATTATATATGTTGGAGATAATCCACATAAAGACTTCAAAAATCTAAATAAAAAAAATGTTTTAACAATAAGAATAAAAAAAGGTTTATATAGAAATGTAGTAGTAAAAAAAAAAGATGATGCTATTGTAAGTATTGTCAATTTTAATGAATTAAATAAATTTGTAAAAAAAAATGATTAGATTAAAAAAAAAATCATCGGATAATTTCCCTTATATTATTGCAGAAATTTCAGGTAATCATAATAAATCAGAAATGAGAAGCTATAAATTAATTGATGAAGCTAAAGAAGTAGGCGTTGATGCAATAAAAATTCAAACTTTTTTACCCGAAAACATAACAATGGATAGTAAAAGAAAAGAGTTTTTTATTAATGAGAAAAATAGTTTGTGGAAAGGAAATTATCTTTATGATCTTTACAAAAAATCTTACCCGCCCAAAAATCTTGTTAAAAAAATTTTTAATTATGCAAAAAAAAAAAATATCACATGTTTTAGCTCAGTATTTGATGAAGATGGATTAGATTTTTTAGAATCTTTGAATAATCCTATTTATAAAGTAGCTTCTTTTGAAAATAATCATTTCCCATTAATAAATAAAATTATTGATACTAATAAACCAATTATTGTATCTACTGGAATGTTAGATAAAAAAGGGATCTTTGAACTGGTAAATATCTTCAAAAAACGAAAATATACTAATTTTGCATTATTGAAATGTACCAGTAGCTATCCTGCAAATCCAAAAAATAGCAATATAATTACAATTCCGGAGATGAAAAAAGTATTTAAGTGTGAAGTTGGATTATCAGATCACACATTGGGTATTGGTGTTGCTTTAGGATCAATTGTTTTAGGGTCCTCTATTATTGAAAAACATTTTACTTTAACAGGTGATAAAGTGGGTATTGATAAGGATTTTTCTTTAACAAAAAAAGATATGAAATTACTTGTCGATGAAGGTAAAAGAGTTTACCAAAGTATCGGAAAAGTTTTTTTTGGGATCTCTAATGAAGAAAAAAATTCTCTTAAGTATAAAAGATCTATTTATTTTAAAAAATCGTTAAAAAAAAATCATGTTATAAAAGTAGAAGATATTAAAATTATAAGACCTTCAAAAGGTTTGCACCCAAGACACTTGAAAAAAATTTTAAATAAAAAATGTAAGATTGATGTCAAAATGGGCACTCCAGTTAGTTGGAATAAGATAATATAATTATATTTTTTATGGATAATAAGATTATAATTGGTTCAGCTCAGTTTGGAACAAAATATTCCTTAAATAATAAGAAAGTTTTAAAGTCTGATGAGTGTGAGAAAATTTTTAGAAAATGTAAAATTAACAAAATTAAATTTTTGGACACTGCATTTGATTATTTTGAGGCCAATAAAATATTAAAAAAATTAGGTTGTAAAGATTTTAATGTAATAACAAAAATTCCTAAAATGAATTTTAAAAGCACAAGTTATCACGAAAATAAGATATTTAATTTGTTAAATGATTATAATATAAAGCAATTTTATGCGATTCTACTTCATGATGAAAAATTTATTTTTACAAAAGATGGAGAGAAAATGTTTAACTTTTTAAAATATTTAAAAAAAAATAATGTTACTAAAAAAATTGGTGTGTCTGTTTATAATTTTTCAGTTTTAAAAAACATTGTTAAAAATTTTGATATAGATATTGTCCAATGCCCAATAAATGTTTTTGATAGAGAATTTATAGAAAAAAGTAATATTAATGATTTAAAGAAAAAAAAAATTGAAATACATGCAAGAAGTATTTTTTTACAAGGTTTGCTTTTACTTAAATCGAAACAAATACCTAGGAAATTTAAAAAATATGATAGATATTTTGTAGAATGGGAAAATTATTTAAAAAAAAATAAAATTTCCAATTATTTAAATTGTATTAACTTTATAAAAAAACAATTACAAATAGATAAAGTCATTGTTGGTGTTGATAATGTAAATCATTTAGATGAATTTATTAAAAATTGGAAAAAAAAAGTTTTCTTTAATGATGATTTTAATCTAGAAATAAAAGATAAAAACCTTCTTAAACCTTACTTATGGTAAAAAAAAAGATACAAAATAAACTTTGGACTAGAGCAAAAAAGATTATACCGGGTGGTAATATGTTGCTCTCGAAAAGACCCGAACTTCATCTGCCAGGGTTATGGCCAGCTTATTATTCTAAATCAAAAGGTTGTTATGTTTGGTGTTCAGAAAATCGTAAACTGTTAGATATGTCTTTTATGGGCGTTGGCACAAATATCTTGGGTTATAATAACAGAGCCGTAGACCAAAAAATTTTAGAAACTATCAGAAATGGAAATATGACTACATTAAATTCTTTTGAAGAAGTTCTTTTAGCGGAAAAATTAATTAAAATGCATCCTTGGGCAGATATGGCAAAATTTGCTAGAAGTGGCGGTGAGGCGAACTCGATTGCAGTAAGAATAGCAAGAGCAGCAACAGGCAAAGATAATATTGCAATTTGTGGATATCATGGATGGTCTGATTGGTATTTATCTACAAATCTTACATCAATAAACAATCTTAATACTCATCATTTAAAAGGATTAGAGCCATTGGGTGTTCCAAGGAAATTAAAAAACACAGTATTCACATTTGAGTATAATAATTATGAACAATTAGAGCACTTAATAGAAAAAAAAAAAATTGGTATTGTAAAAATGGAAGTATCTAGAAATTTTGAACCAAAAAATAATTTTTTACAGAAAATAAGAAATTTAACGAAAAAGAAAGGTATTGTTTTAATATTTGACGAATGTACTTCAGGTTTTAGAAGAGACTTTGGAGGGTTACATAAATTTTATAAAGTTAACCCCGATATAGCTATCTTTGGTAAAGCATTGGGAAATGGTTATGCGATAAGTGCAATTATAGGAAAAAAAGAAATTATGGAATATGCTCAAAGAACATTTATAAGTAGTACTTTTTGGACAGAAAGAATAGGGACTTCAGCTGCAATAGCAACACTGGATGAAATGAAGAGGATAAAATCATGGTCAAAAATTACTGAAATGGGAAATAATGTTAAAAAAAGATGGTTAATATTAGCAAAAAAATATGACTTAAAAATTCGTGTAATAGGACAGCCATCAATACCATCATTTATTTTTTTAAGCAAAGATCATTTAAAATATAAAACTTTCATTACACAAGAAATGTTAAAAAAAAATATTCTAGCATCAAATGTAATATATATTTCTATTGCTCATAAAAAACCACATTTTGATAGATATTTTTATTATTTGGATATGATTTTTAAAATAATCTCATTAAGCGAAATGAAAAAAAAAAATATTAATAAATTATTAAAAACCAAAGTATGCTCAACTGGTTTTGAAAGATTAAATTAAACCAATGAAATTTGGAGCAATCATAGAAGCGAGGATGAACTCCAGCAGGTTACCTGGAAAAGTAATTATTAAAATTAAAGGCATACCCACAATAATTCTCTTAATTGATAGATTAAAAGAGGTTAATAAATTGGATAAAATTATTGTAGCAACAACAACTTCTAAAAAAGATGATAAATTGTGTGAAATTTTGAAAAAGAATAATGTTAGTTATTTTAGAGGAAGTGAAAGTAATGTTTTGGAAAGAGTTTTAAATACAGCAAAAAAATTTAAGATAAAAAATATTGTACAGATTACAGGTGATTGTCCATTGATAGATCCAGAAATAGTATCTCAAAACCTCTTAATATATGAAAAAAATAAATTTGATTATGTAAGCAATAGCAACGTCAGATCATACCCTGACGGTATGGACGTTGCAATATTTTCAACCAAAATTTTAGAAAGAGCTTTTAAAAAAACCAGTAATAAATATGATTTAGAACATGTTACTCTATTTATTAGAAGAAACCCCAATTTATTTTCAATATGCAATATATTATCTCCTCAAAGTCTTTTTTTACCAAAACTAGGGTTAACGTTAGATGAAAAGGATGATTTTTTACTGATAAAAAAAATATTCAATAAATTTTGGAAAAGAAGAAGAGATTTTTCATGTCTTGAAGTAGTAAATTTTTTAAATAAAAATAAGAATTTTTTAAAAATTAATTCGAAAATAATTAGAAAAAAAACTCCATTTATAGATAAATGAAAAAAAAATTTTCTGTGTTAATTTGCGGTTTAGGCATGATCGGCATGGATTATCAATCCAAAAAAAAAGATATTTACCTTAATTATTGTGATTTATTTAAAAACTCAAAAAATTTTTTTCTTAAAGCTGGAGTTGATAATAATTTAAAAAAAAGGAAAAAATTTAGAAAAAAATTTAATAAAAAAACCTATATAAATTTATCGTCAATTAAAAAAGAATTTTTTGACATTATTGTTATTTGTGTAAATACAAAAAATTTTAGTAAGATTTATGAAAGCATTTATCTAAATCAAATTAAACCACTTATTTTTATTTTAGAAAAACCAGGTGGTACTAATTATTTGCAATTATTAAAATTTAAAAATTATTGTAAAAAAAATAATATTTATGTAATTATGAACTACTCTAGAAATTATAATTTTAAATTGCTTAAATTTTTTAGGGATAACTTGCCTAAATTGGGTTTAGTGGAGGAGATAAAAATAAATTACTTCAAGGGTATTTTAAATTCTTGTAGTCATTACATCTCTTTATTATTAAAATTGAATTTAATTAATCAAAATATCAAATTGATACATACAGATATAATTAAAAATAAAAATGATATTTTTGGAAATTTTAAATTTTTTTCTAAAAAAAAAGTTCTTTTTAATTATGAAAAATCAAAAGAAGAAAAAATTTTATTTCTAGGTAAAAAAAAGAATTTATGTTATTATACTGAAAGAGGTGAAATTTTTTTATTATCTAAAAAACAATTAAATAAAAAAAAGTTTTATATAAATATAGATTTAAATTTTATATTAATATTAATTAGAAAAATTATTACTAAAACTATTAATTCAAAAAATTTAGATAATGAGATCAATACTCTAAAAATTATAAATAATATTTCAAATTATAAAAATGAAAAAAAAATTTAAACTTTTCAATTCTTTCGATAATAAGGAGCTTAAAATATCAAAAAAAATTATAAAAAAAGGATTTTTGTCGGGATTCGTTGCTGATAATTCTGACGCTTTTTATGGTGGAAAATATGTTAAAAAATTAGAAAGCTCTTTTTGTAAATATTTTAAATCAAAATATGCGATTTCAGTTAATTCTTGGACTTCGGGATTGGTTTGTGCAGTTGGATCATTAAATATCAAACCAGGAGATGAAATTATTGTAACACCTTGGACAATGAGCGCCACTGCTTCAGCTATAATTTTTTGGGGAGCAATACCAGTTTTTTCCGAGATAGATGAAAAAACATTTTGCTTAGATTTTAGAAATTTGGAAAAAAAAATTACAAAAAAAACTAAAGCTATTATGGTTGCAGATATTTTTGGACAACCAGCTAATTACAAAGAAATAATGAAGATTGCAAAAAAAAATAATTTAAAAGTTATTTCTGATACAGCCCAAGCAATTGGATCAAAAGTAAATAATAAATATGCAGGTACTATTGCTGATATAGGTGGTTTTTCACTTAATAGACATAAACATATCCAAACAGGTGAAGGAGGAATTATACTAACTAACAATAAATATTTAGCAGATAATATGTACAAAATCAGAAACCACGGTGAAGTAATAAATAAAGATAAAAAGTTTAGAAATTTAATTGGTTTTAATTTTAGAATGAATGAAATTGAGGCAGCAATAGGTTTGGAACAACTAAAAAAATTAAATAATATAATTAAGGATAAAACAAATAAAGCAGAATACTTAACAAAGTTATTAAATCGAATACCAGGATTGATTACACCTCATATCGATAAAGGTAACACCCATGTATATTATTGTTATCCAATTAAGATTGATAGAGATATTATAAAATTAAAAAAAGATAAAATTTTCCAAGCCTTAAAGTCTGAAGGAATTCCAATTGAAAACAATTATGTAAATTTACTTGATTATTATTTATATACTAATCCAAAAATAAAAACAATTTTTCCTTGGTCCTTAAGTAAAAAAACATATTATTCAAAAAAGAGTAAGGTCTATAATCACACTAAATCAATTATTTCAAATTTTTTAAATATATCTTTTTGTGAATATGATTTTTCTTATAAAGATATAGATAGAATTTATTTAGCTTTTTTTAGAGTATGGAAGAAACTTAATATTCAATAATTGAATGAAAATTAAAAAAAAAATTTTATTAATTGGTTTTCAAAAAGCTTCTTTAGAAAATTTTAAACAATCAATTTCATTTTTTAAAAAAAAAAAAATTTTATTAAAACTGCCCTTTTTTTTTAAATTTAATAATTCAAATAAAAAAAAATTTTATTTATCAAAAATAAATAAAGATTACTTAAGAAAAAAAATTAAAAGTCACCAAATTATATTGGGCACTAGTGAAACAAATTTTGAGGCGCAAATTTTCAATTATTTTAAATCAATTAATTGTGAGCCTAAAGTCTATATTGACTCTATTACAAATTTAAAATTAAGATTTAAATACTTTATAAAACTTCCAGACAAAATTATTGTAAATAATGGTTTGATTTTATCAAAACTTAAAAAAATGATTAAAAAAGAGAATAATCATATCAATTATGAAAATATAAAAATGCCGTATCAAAGAATGCTAAGAAAAATTTTTTTTAAAAAATTTAGAGAAAATAAAAAAATTTTGTATCTTTCAAGTGATATAGGTATTCAAAATGAGTTAAAAAATATAAAACATATAATTAATTTTTCAAAATCTTTAAAAATACAAAAAAAAATAATTATTTCAATTCATCCAAGAGAAAATTTAAGAGAATGGAAATTATACTTTCAACATGAAAAACTAGTTTCGGTTTCACAAAATAAAAACTATTATAATGCAAAAGATATAAGAAACGTTTATGGCGTTTCAACAATGGGCTTGATAAATTATAAATTTTGTGGGTTTAAAACATTTTTCTTTAAAAATATTCGAAATTATAATGATGAGTTTAATATACTTTTAGATTATTATAATATAGAAAAAGCAAAATTTATTAGTTTTTAATATATAAATGTATGAATTAATTAAAATTACCAAATAGTTATTAATCTATTTTTTTATTACTTTTTAAAAATGTTTAAAAATTCTTCTATATTAGTTACAGGCGGCACAGGTTCATTTGGAAAAAGATTTGTTTCACAAACACTTAAAAAATATAAACCCAAACGTTTAGTAATTTTTTCTCGTGATGAAATGAAACAGTGGGAAATGGCAAAACAATTTAAAGATGAACCAAGAATACGTTTTTTTATCGGTGATGTGCGAGATAAGGATAGGCTTCATCGGGCATTATATCACATAGATTTTGTTGTGCATGCAGCTGCAACTAAAATCGTACCTTCAGCAGAATACAATCCATTTGAGTGTATAAAAACTAATATTATTGGTGCTATGAATTTAATAGATGCTTGCATTGATCAAAATGTTAAACAGGTAGTAGCTCTTTCAACTGATAAAGCTAGTAGCCCAATTAATCTTTACGGAGCAACTAAACTCGCATCTGATAAATTATTTACCGCAAGCAACTCCTCTTACGCGGGAGGTCATAAAACATCTTTTGCTGTTGTAAGATATGGCAATGTAATGGGTTCAAGGGGTTCTGTGATTCCATTTTTTATGTCATTAAAAGATAAAAAAGAATTACCAATTACCGATGAACGTATGACACGTTTCATGATTTCACTTGATCAAGGAGTTGAATTAGTATGGCATGCGTTTAAAGACATGATTGGTGGTGAAATTTATGTCAAAAAAATCCCATCTATGAAAGTAATAGATATAGCTAAAGTAATCGCACCTAATGCTAAGCATAAAATCATAGGTATTCGTGCCGGTGAAAAAATACATGAACAAATGATTAGTAGTGATGATAGCTATTCAACGTATGAATATTCTGATTATTACAAGATTATACCTCAGATCAATAATTGGGAAAAAGATAATTTACGTGTAAAGAGAGGAAAAAAATTGCCCGAAGGGTTTATTTATAGTAGCGATAATAATACTGAGTGGATGACATCGTCAGATCTAAAAAATTGGATTGAAGCTAATAAAAGCTATTTTGATAAAATTTAAACTATGATAGCTTATGGCTTCAAACAAGAAGTGATTAATTTAGGTATCAGCAAAGTTAAAAAAAATTTATACTCACATCTTTTAATAAATGAAATGAAAAGTTTATATACACAATATTAGTAAATTTTTTCAATGTCTAAAATTCCACCAAAAATATTCAAAATATTTAATTATAAAAAAAAAGTCATTAAATTTAAAAAGTTTAAAAATCAAAATATAAATAAAAATTACTTAAAATGGATTAACGATAAAGATTTAATGAAGCATAGTAGACATGGTCAGAATAAACAAGATAAGTCAACTGTGAGTAAGTATGTTAAATCAATGAAAAATAATTGGTTTTTAATCATTTGTGTAAAAAAGAATAAATATTTTAAGCATATTGGTAATATTTCAGTTCGTTTTTATAAAGAAGATGAATCTGCGTCTATCTCAATTTTAATTGGTTCCTCTAAATTTAGAAATATAGGATTAGGTAAAGCAATATGGCAATGTATGATGAGAAGACTGTCTACAATTAATGAAATAAAGTTAATAAAAGCTGGAACTTTTTATAAAAATAGTCCAATGATTAAAATATTTAAGCAAAATAATATGAAACTATCAAAAAAAAAATTATTTATAAATGCAAGAAAAAATATAAATCGCTAGATATGATTAAATAATATTAAAAATAATAATAAATAATAATAATTATTTTATTTTTATTTTCTAAATTAAAACTAATTAAGTAATTAAAGTATAAAAATTAAATTATTTAATCTAAAGCCTTTTTTTTTAAAATTTAATTTTAATAATATGTATATAAATCAATTGATAATATTACTTGATAATAAATAATTTATATTTAACCTATTTAAATTGTTTAACTTGACAACTAATAAAAATAAATTTAATAGAAAAAAGTAATAATTTACACTTTTAAATAAAGTTGCAAATAATTTTAAACACCTAGGTCTAATATTTTGATTATAAAAATTTTGAAATCTTTATTATCAATAATTAATTTGGTAATAATCAATAAATTTGAAAATAATTTTATTAATCACAATAAATTAATATTTGATAAACCCAATAATAAAGACAATAAAATTTTGGTAGAAATGGTAGGCTCTCAAGCAAATCATATAGCAGTAAGTTATTTATCAGGAATTTTAGCTAAGAATTATAATGCTCAAATAATGGGTTATAATGTGAGGATACCTATAAATATTTTTCAAAAAATTAAATTGAATATTACAAATTACAAAAAGAAAAAAATATTTGAATCATTCGGTATGACTGAAATTTTAAAATTTAATGTAAATAAAAATTTTAAAAATCAAGCTAAAAAGTTAGGAAATGAATTAATGTCTAAGATTAGGTCAAAATCTGATTTAGAAGCTTTAATAGTTGATGATATATGGGTAGGTGATTTAATTTATGATCAATATCTAAGATTCAATTTGGTTCCTACACTAGATATTCATTCAGTTAAATTTAAAAAAGTAATGTTTGAGTTTTGTTTTATTTATCTTTACTGGCGTAAAATATTATTAGAAAAAAATGTTAAGGCTTTGGTAGTGAGCCATGCTTGTTACTTTACAGGTTTGTCTGCAAGGATAGCAAATGAATTTGATATTCCAGCGTATCAAGCAACTCTAGAAAATATATATTACTTAACTAAGGATAATCCGCATCCATCAAGTGAATTTCATTCTTACAAGAAAGATTTTGAGAAACTTGATATTGAAACAAAAAAAAGAGGAATAAAAAAAGCACGTGAAAGATTAGAATTAATTTTTGAAGGAAGTGTAAATGTAGATCAGCGATACATAAAAAATTCTGCTTATCACAAAAAAAAATCTGATGAAAGAATTCTCCAAAACAAAAGTCCTATTAAAGTTTTAATATCTCCACATTGTTTTTTTGATAGCCCGCATGGTATTGGAAAAATTTTGTTTCCTGATTTCTATGAGTGGTTGGATTTTATTTGCAAAGTGAGTACTAAAACTGATTATGAGTGGTATATTAAAACTCATCCAAAAACTTTTCTAGAAAATAAAATTGTTGTGAAAGATTTTGTTTCACGTTATCCAAACATACAATATCTATCTGACGAAGTTTCTCATAATCAATTAATCAATGAAGGTATAAATATAGTATTAACTGTTTATGGATCAATCGGACTTGAATATGCAGCTAGAAATAAAACAGTGATCAATGCAAGTATGAATAACCCACATATATCGTTTGATTTTAATATTCATCCTAAATCAAAAGAGGATTTAAAAACTATTATATTAAATCTTGACAAATATGTTAAAGCTGAATTGTTTTCTGAAGATGTGTATAAATGTTATTATATGAAATATTTAAATTATAATAATGATATCTTTATAAAAGATTTTAAAACTGAAATTAACAAAATGGGTGGTTATTATAATTCTCTTTTCACACCTAAAATATATGATTTTTGGATTAAATATTGGTCGAGGTATATTCACTCACAAATCAACAATTCATTAAAAGAATTCGTACTTTCTGGTGAATATAAGATGAAGTCAATCTGGAATTAAATTTATTCTGCTGATAAAAATTTCATATAATGAATAAATATTTTATATTATTAAACAAGTTTATAGTTCATATCGCAAATCAATAATTTTATCTTTTGCGACATTCTTGAGAAATTTTTTGTACATAGGCCATTGGTTCATTAATATAAAATAGGCCTTATTTATTTTTTTTAATTTCTTTAAAAATTTTATATTTTTTGGAATAATTTGATTATTTAGTTTTTGAACCAAAGGATCGTGAATAAAAATATTTTTATATCCAATTGCATTTAATTTTTTGATAATTTTTATTGGTACTGAATTTCTCAAATCATCTGAAAAAGCTTTGAATGTAATTCCTAAAATTAAAATTTTTTCTGATTTTGCTATTTTTTTTATTTTATTTAATTGATATTTGAAGATTTTTTCATTTACTTCAATCGTAGAATTTAAAATCTTACCTTCAATATTTAGTTTTTTTGATAATTTTGATATTGCAAAAGTATCTTTTGGTAAGCAATATCCTCCGTACCCTATGCCAGGATGAAAGTAATTTGACATCGTATTGTTTCCCCATCTTTTATCTTTCTTAAATGATAAAAACATTTTTTTTATATCAACATCTTTAAATTTTTCCGCAATCATTAAAATTTCATTTGAAAAACTTATCATAGTAGATAAAGCTGTATTTGATAAATATTTGGAAAATTCTGCTGTTATGGCATTAGTTAAAATAATCTCACCATTAAAATTAATAAAAAGTTTTTTTATTTTAAAGTTTTGCCTTTTATCATTTGAACCAATTATTATTCTATCTCCATTTATTAAATCTTCCCACGCATGTCCTTCTCGTAAAAATTCAGGATTAGATATAAAATTAAGATTATACGATCTATAAATTTTTTCTAGTTTGTTAATGGTACCTGGTAAAACCGTTGATTTAATTATTATAAAATTTTTTGATTTTTTTTTAATTGTGCAATTAATAATATCTTTGATAGCACTGTGAATTTGATTTAAATTTTGTTTCCCATTTTTATTAGTTGGAGTTCCAACACAAATAAAAAAAAAGTTATTTTTTTCTTCTATTTTTGATAATTTTTTTTCAATTTTTATTTTTTTTTGATTTATAAGTATTTCTTCTAAAAATGGTTCTTTAAAAGGTATTTTTTTTTTTTTATACAAATCATATCTAATTTTATTTTTTTCAACTCCTGTTACTTTTAATTTGTTATTAGAAAATCCAAGTAAAGTTGTTAATCCGACAAAACCAAGACCAATTACAAATATCACATTTGCTCCTTTAAAAAATTTAGATAGTTCTCAACACCTCTTTCGGTAGAAATTTTTGATTTAAAATTTAATAGCTTTCTTGATTTTACAAGATTGGGTTTCCTTCTTGATGGATTATCTACTAAATATTCTTTATCATTACTTATTTTAAATTTAATTTTTAAATCTACATTAAATATTTTTTTGGCTTTAGATTTGAATATTTGTGCTAATTTTTTAACACTTATTTCTTTATTTGAGCTGCCTATATTAAAATAATCATATTTTTTATATCTTAATATTTTTAAATAACCACAAATAGCATCAGAAATATAGCAAAATGTTCTTTTGGGTGAACCATTTGAATATAGCAAGATATCTTTTTTTTTTAGAACCATTTTAGCAAGATCTGCAGGCAATCTTTTGTCATTTATATTCATTAATGGACCAAAATTATTAAACGGTCTAACAACTCTTAATGGCAAATTAAATTTATTTGCATAAATATAGCACAATGTTTCTCCAAATCTTTTAGACTCATCATAGCATGCTCTGGGCCCTACGGGCGAAACATTGCCGTTATAGTCTTCTGTAGTAGGAATGTTTTTTTTGTCAGGATTGCCATAGATTTCACTAGATGAAAAAAATAAAATTCTTTTGACTTTTTGTTTTAATGAATAGTCCAAAATTGTCTTTAAACCGTTTGTGTTAGACAATGCGGTTTCTAAGGGGAATTTACGATAATATGAAGGAGATGCAATTGAAGCTGCATGTAAAATAATATCAATTTTTTGTTTTAAATTTGATATGTTCATATTATTTATATCAAATCTTTTCAAAATAACTTTTTTTTTGTCGTAGTTGAAATAAATATTTTTATTTAGATTTTTTAAATTTAAATCCAATAAAATAATTTTTTTTAATTTTAAATTATTAAATTTATAAATAAAGTAATTAGTTAAATATGAACCAATGAACCCAGAGGCACCTGTAATTAAAACAGTTTTGTTTTTAAATAATTTATTGCAATTACTATCCTTATAAATACGGTTGAAATCTTGGATTAAAATTTTTGACATTTAAATTTAAAAAATTCTTTTCAATAATCCATCAGGCATACAAGTAATTACATTCTTACTTTCGAATTCTCGATCAATTATAAATTTTTTATTGTTTTTTAAAAATTTTTTTACTGCAGTTTTGGGATTATTTTTTTTGTTCCAAGGTCTATTTCTCATTAATTGATTTGGAATATCATTAAGAATTGTGTCAAAGACCAAGCAGTAACTTTTTTTGCTTACAAATTTAGAATAATAATTTAGTTCACGCAATACATGCTCATGAGTATGGTTACTATCAAGGATAACTAGAATTCTTTTAAATTTTTTAGTGATTTTTTCTACTTTTTTTACAACAGACTCATCTACACTACTACCTTGTATCATCTTTATTAAATTATTAAATGGATGGTTTTTAATTGCTTTCATATTTTTTTTTCTGATATCTATATCTATTCCTAGAACCATTCTTTTTTTTTTCTCATAAATATTTAGTAGATTTAGCATAGATGAACAAAGTATTAACGACCCACCATGTGCTATACCAGTTTCAATTATTAAATCTGGTTTAGTTTTAAAAATTATTTCTTGAAGCGCAACTATATCCTGTGGATATTGAATTATTGGTCTTCCAAAGAAAGAGTAATTATAAGAATATTTTATTGGGTAAGATTCTAAAAAAAATTTATGTGCATATTTTTTTAAATTTTTATTCTTTGAATTGCTAACAATTCTTTTTTTTACTTGATTTGTAAATGACGTCATAATTTTAAGATTTTAAGTTTAGGGATAAGTATACCAATTTTTATATTTTTTCTAATTTTATTTCTTATAAAATTTATAATTTCTTTTTTAAGATTCCAGGCAAAAATAAAGATAATATCAAACTTCTTAAGATTTTTTTCAGTTGGCTTTATTATTGGAATATTTGTTCCTGGAATATATTTTCCAATTTTACTTGGCGAATTATCAAAAACTGCTCCAAGAGTATTTTCATTGAGTTTATAATAATTTATCAATGTAGTTGCTTTTGCTGGTGCACCAAATCCACAAATTTTTTTTTTCTTTTTTTTTTCGATTTCTAAATATTTCAAAATTTTGATTTTATTTAATTTGATCTTTTCTTGAAATTTTTTATAAGTAATTATTTTAGTAATACCAAATTTCTCTTCTTCGCTTAAGATATTATTAACTGAATTTTGAACTTTTTTTACATCATCAGCATGCGAGGCGTAAATTCTCAAGCTACCACCATGTGTATCAACCTTGTCTACTTTCCAAATTTTTAGGTTATATTTATTAAAAATATTAATAACTGAAGTTAATGAAAAATAAAAAAAATGCTCATGATAAACAGTATCAAATTGTTTAAACTTAATTAAATTTAGTAAATGAGGAAACTCAATATTTATACATCCTTCTCTATTTAATAATTTTTTTAATCCTTTAACAGTGTCATTAATTTTTGGAATATGTGCAAATACATTATTTGCAATTATTAAATCTGCTTTTTTTGAACTAAGAGATGTGGCAAGTTTGAAATTAAAAAATTTTTTTACTACTTTAATTCCAAATTTTTCACAAACCTTAGCAGTATTTTTGCTCGGCTCAATACCAAGACAATTTTTCTTTAAATTTTTAAAATTTTTTAATAAAATACCGTCGTTTGAACCTATTTCTATTATGAAAGAATTTTTATTTAATTTGAGTAATTTCGTTATTTTTATTACATAATTTTTAAAATGTTCAGAAAATGATTTTGATACACTGGAAAAATACGTATATTTGTCATTAAAAAGTAAGCTTGTTTTGTTAAATCCTTGGCTTTGAACTAAAAAACATTTTTCACAAAACCAAGTTTTTAGAGGATAAAATTTTTCTTTTCTATTATAAATTTTTGTTACAGGATAGTCATTAGCTAGAGGTGAATAACCCAAGTCTAAAAACTTAATTTTTAGCTTTGATTTACAAAATCTACAATTCATGAAGATTAATTTTGAATAGCATTAAGTGTTGATAAAATTAATATGAACATTACACTATATTTTTTTTAATTAAAGTAAATAATGTGAATAAAAATTTCTGGAAAAATAAAAAAGTTTTAATTACAGGTCATACAGGTTTTAAAGGTAGGTGGACAAGTTTGCTTTTAGAATATTTGGGAGCAGATGTTTATGGGGTAAGCATTAAATCTAATTCAAAAAAAGTTTACTATTCTCTTATTAAAAAAAATTATTTTTGTGATATATGTGACACAAGCAGAATTAGCAATATAATCAAAAAAATTCAACCAGAAATTATTTTTCATTTTGCTGCTCAATCTTTAGTTTTATCTGGATACAATAAGATAATTGAAACATATAAAACTAATTTCATGGGCTCTATTAATATAATTGAAGCTGCTAAAATTACAAAAAGTGTAAAGTGTTTGTTGATTGCAACAACAGATAAAGTTTATAAAAATAATGGTAAAAATATTTCTTTTCATGAAAATTCTGAGTTAGGTGGCAAAGATCCATACAGTGCAAGTAAAGCGGCATTAGAAATTGCAATTCAAAGTTTTATAAGCAGCGAATTAACTAATGATATGAGAATAGCTTCAGTAAGAGCAGGTAATGTAATTGGTGGAGGGGATTTTGGTAAAGATAGATTGATGACAGATTTAATTGAACATTTTATAGGCAATAAAAAACAACTAATTATCAGAAATCCTTCTTCAATAAGACCATGGCAATATGTTTTAGATGTAGTAAATGGCTATATTACTCTATCTGAGAAACTTTTTAAAAATAAAAAATATACCGGATCATATAATTTTGGACCAAATAAGAAATTAAAAAAAATAAAAGTAAAAGAACTAGTGAATGCTTTACAACTTTTTTTTAAAGATAAACAAATCTTAATATCACAAGGTAAAAAAACGATTATTAGAAAAGAGGAAAAGACAATATTTTTAAAAACATCTAAGATTAAAAAGTTTTTAAATTACAAATATAAAATTTTTAAGTTACAAGATTTACTTAATAGAACTTTATCAGTTTATAAATTAATACATAAGAATAAATTTAGGAATATAAAAAAAATATATTTGAGCGAAATAAAGGATTACTTAAATCTTTAAAAATCTTAAATAGGCGTATAAAAATTATTATAATGTTAAATATAAATTTTAATTTACAAATCAGATATAGCAAATGAAAGTTGTGATTTTAGCTGGAGGACTAGGGACAAGGTTGAGCGAAGAAACAAAGTTAATACCTAAACCTATGGTAAAAATAGGCAATGAACCTATTATATTACATATTATAAATATTTATAGAAACTTTGGTTTCAACGATTTTATTATTGCCTCAGGATACAAGTCAAGAATAATTGAAAAATTTTTTTTAAAAAAAAAATTTAAAGGTTTAAATATTGAGGTAATTAATACGGGCAAATTTTCGATGACAGGTCATAGGGTATTTAGATTAAAAAAATATCTAAATAAAGAACCATTTATGTTAACTTATGGTGATGGTGTATCAAATATTAATATCAATAAATTAATTAAACATCACAAAAAAGAAAGAAAAATTGCCACTATAACAATTGTTAGACCCCCTGCTAGATGGGGTGCTGTAAAAATAAAAAATAATAATGTAAAAAAATTTGAAGAAAAAAATAATAAGAACGAGGGATGGGTAAATGGAGGATTTATGGTATTTGACCCAGAAATTTTTAAATATTTTAATAAGAAGGTTAACTGTATATTGGAAAGAGATGTGTTTGATTTATTGATAAAAAAACAAGAACTATCTGCTTATAAACATAAAGATTTTTGGCAGCCTATGGATACTTTAAGAGAAAAAAATATATTGAATAAAATGTGGAAATCTAACAAGGCTCCATGGAAATATAAAAGTAACTAACATGAATTTTAAAACATCCTCAAGATATGATAGGCATCCAACAATAGTATAGAAAAAATTGGTATGATAAAAAATTATTTAAAAATAAACAATTTTCAATTTTAGATATTATTAGTTTATATTTTAATTAGATGTTAATTAGAAATTCAAAAATCAGTATTTGTATTCCAGTTTATAACGCAGCAAAAACTATATCACGTTGTCTTGAGTCAGTCGTTAAACAAAACTTTCATGATTATGAAATAATTATTTCAGACAATAACTCAACAGATAATTCCTTTAATATTTGTAACCTCTATAATAAAAAATACAAAAAGATAAAATTATTTAAACAAAAAAAAAAATTACCTATCTATAGTAATTTCAAATTTTTATTAAAAAAAGCTAAAGGCAAATATATAATGTGGATTGCTTCTCATCATCAAATTTCAAAAAATTTTTTATTAAAAAATTCAAAAAATTTAGACAATAACCATGATTTAGTAGCATCAATGGGGATTGACTATTTTATTAATAATAAAAAAAATGAAATTCATAAGCAAAAGTTTGGTTTTGAAAATAATAGTTACAAAAATATAAAAGTATTTTTAAAAAACTGTTGGAGAACGCATGGATTATTTTACAGTTTGATAAGGCGAGAAAATGTGTTTAAATCATCTAAATTTCTCAAACCTTATATAGCATCAGACTGGATTTTTATGTTGAGCTTAATTAATAATGGAAAAGTATGTAGAGAAAAAAAAGCCTTCATTATTTTGGGAAAAGAAGGGGCTAGTACACAAAAAAAATTAAAATCGTATATTGGAGGAAAATATTTATCTTTTTTACCATTTTATTACTTTAACAAAAATTTTATTCAAATCATTAATATGTCAAATATTAATATATATGAAAAAATCATGTTATTATCTCAAACATTATTATTAGATTTAAAATATTTAGCTTCTAAGCTAAGAAAATAAATGAGAAGTAAATATAGTTTAATTTTTATTAGTTTTTTAACTTATTTAAGTTTTTTTTTAGGATATTTTTTTCAAGAGAATTCTGCTGGCGGAGGTCTAATAGATTTTAAACATATATCTAATAATATTTTGTTATTTAATAACAACAAATTTTTCGATATTGATTGGACTAAATATGAGTCAACCTCACTTCCAATTTATTACTTAATAATCAAGACTCTTAATATTTTTGATTTTTTTAAAATTGGATTATTCAATTTATTTATATCATTATTAACTATCTTAATTTTTTTTAGATCGTTAATAAATATAATTCAGAGATATAACTTAAAAATAGATAATACTATCCTTTTTGCAATTTCCTCTCTTCCACTCTTAAGTCCTTATTTTAGAACATCTACTTTTTGGATGCTGGAAGAAAATATTGGATATTTATTTATGTTGTTGAGTATTTTTTTTTGGACTAAGCAAAAGACTTATTTAAATATTTTTTTTTGTATTATTTTTTCTTGCCTAGCATTTTATTCAAGACAAAGTTATGCTTTTTTATCTATAATTATTTTCTTTAGTCTAATTGATTTCAAAAAAATTTTATGTAAAAAAAATTTTTTTATATCTTTCATTTTTTTAGCTTCGTTAACACCGTCTTTATATTTTTTTTTCGAGTGGAAAGGGCTAATTCCTCCTTATGCTGTTGCAGCTGATAGATCAATTTCATTTAAATATATTAATCTATTGATTATATCCTCTATTTGTTTTTTTTACTTATTTCCTTTTTTAATTTTAGAGAAAAAATCTCATGTTAAAGAATTTATACAAAAAAATTATGGATTTATAATTTTAATTTTTATTTTATTTATTTTGTTTTTTTTTAATAAAATTCGATTAGATGATGTTTATTATGAATTTAAGTTGGGTGGTGGTATAATTTATAAAATAGTTTTTCATTTAAATTTTTTATTTGAAAATTTTCTTTTAAAGAAAATTATTTTTTTAATTTTATCATATTTTGGACTAGTTCTTATTTATTTTTTTTCCTTGAAAGCCATCGAATTAAAATTTTTTTTTCTCATTTTTTTTCTGATTTTTTCCAATGCAAATATAATATTTCAAGAATATTTTGATCCTATGCTTTTCTTTTTAGTAATTATTTTTTACAAGATTAAAGATTTAAGTTGTAATTTTATACATCTATATTTTCTAATATTTTGTTACAATTTGACTTTGTTAATATCAAGCTTAATATATTATAATATAATACTAACCTCGTAGTTTTGTGGAAATTGAACAAATTATATTTGTGTAAAAATTTTTAATGTATATATAAAGCTAAAAATATGAATTTTAATATATATGAAAATAAATAAAACAAAAATTCCATACGGATTAAATGTTTATAATCAACAAGAGATAAACGCTGTTATAAAAACTCTTAAAAAATCTACTCAAATGGGTAGAAACGTTGATATATTTGAAAAAAAAATTTCAAAATTATTTTCTAAAAAATATGGCCTGATGGTTAATTCGGGTTCTTCTGCTTTGCTTTTGGCATTAAAGGTGATGAATTTTAAAAAAGGAAGTGAAATTATTACGCCTTGTTTAAATTTTGGTACAGCTGTATCAGCAATTACTTTAAGTGATTTAAAACCAATATTTGTTGATTGCGAAATTAATACTCTTCAAATTGATGTAAATAAAATAGAAGAAAAAATAACTAAAAAAACTAAGGCTTTATTAGTACCAAACTTAATTGGAAATTTGCCTGATTGGAAGAAAATTAGACAAATAGCAAATAAATATAAATTATTAATAATAGAGGATTCAGCTGATACATTAGGTGCTACAATTAAAAAAAAACCTAGTGGCATTTATAGTGATATATCAATAACAAGTTTTTATGGCTCACATATTATTAGTTGTGCTGGTAACGGTGGGATGTTTTTAACAAACAATAAAAACTTTCATACTAGAGCTAAGGTTATCAGAAGCTGGGGTAGAATGTCTACATTAATAAAAGATTCAGAAAATATTAAAAAAAGACTAGGCATAAAGCTTAAAGGTTTTGATTATGATAGAAAATTTGTTTTTTCAGAGTCTGGTTATAATTTTGAACCTTCTGAAATTGGAGCATCTTTTGGAGTTGCTCAATTAAAGAAATTTAAAAAATTTAATATGAAAAGAAATAAAAATTTTATGCTGCACAGCAATTTTTTTAAAAAAAATCAAGATTATTTTATAGTTCCAAAAATAAAAGAATATGTAAAAACTAATTTTTTAGCTTATCCAATTATTTTAAAAGAAAATCTGAGCTTTTCACGAAAAGATCTTCAAATATACTTAGAAGCACACAAAATACAAACAAGACCGATTTTTAGTGGAAATATATTAAGGCATCCTGCATTTGAAAATCTTATATCAAAAAAAAATCTTTTAAATTCTTTTAAAAATTCTGATTATATAATGAAATATGGCTTACTTATAGGATGCCATCAAGGCTTAAACGAAAAAGAGATTATATATATACATAATAAAATAAGAAATTTTATAGAAAAAAATATTTAGTGAATAAAGCTATAAAAAATATTAGAACTAATATTCTTAAAATAACATATAAATCAAAATCATCACATATTGGTAGCTGTTTATCTATAGTAGAGATATTAGCTGTTTTGTATAAAAAAATATTAAAAAAAAATGATAGATTTATTTTAAGCAAAGGCCATGCTGCGCTTGCACTTTATTGTACATTATTTGAAAAAAAAATTATTTCATCTAAAATCCTTAATTCTTTTGGATCTAATAAAACAATTCTAATGAATCATGTAAGTCACAAAGTTAAAGGTGTAGAATTTTCTACTGGTTCTTTAGGCCATGGCCTTCCAGTCGCAGTAGGAAAAGCGCTAAAATTCAAAATAAACAAAGAAAAAAATAAAGTTTTTGTTCTTCTTAGTGATGGAGAAATGAATGAAGGTACTACTTGGGAAAGCTTACTATTTGCTAGCCATCATAAATTAGATAATCTAACTATAATAATAGATTATAATAAAATTCAAAGTATGGATTTTGTTAAGAAGGTTATTAATATAGAACCATTAAAATTCAAATTACAATCTTTTGGGTGCAATATTCATCAGATAGATGGACATAGTGTTTCATCAATAAATAGGACCCTTATTAAAAAAAACAAAGATAAACCTAAAATAATTATTGCCCACACAATTAAGGGAAAAGGAATTAGTTTTATGGAAAATAACAATTTATGGCATTATAAAAATCCAAATCAAAAGGAATTAATTTTAGGACTAAAAGAAATTAAAAAAAGATATGCGTAATTTATTAATAAATGAACTTATTAAATCAAATTTAAAAAAAAATATATATTTAATAATTAACGATCTTGGTTTTAGTGTTGTAGAACCTTTTAAAAAAAAATATCCAGACAGAATATTTAATGCAGGTGTATCTGAACAAAATATGATGGGCATGGCAGCAGGTATAGCTTCTGAAAAATGTATTGTATTTGTTTACTCAATTGCAAATTTTTCTACTTTTAGATGTGCAGAGCAAATCAGAAATGATATTGATTATCACAAATTACCTGTAACAATAGTATCTGTAGGGTCTGGTTTAGGTTATGGAAATTTGGGATATACTCATCACGCTTTGCAAGATTATGCATTAATGAGAAGTTTCCCAAATATGTTAATTTTATCACCAGGAAATAATAATGAACTAATTTCTTTAATTAAGTTCATTAAAAAAAATCCACAACCATCATACCTTCGTCTTGATAAAAAAGAACATATATCTAATAAGTATAAAGAAATAGTAGCTGGGCCTGGAAAAATTTTTAAAATAGTTAAGGGTGATGAAAAAAAAATTATCTTAACTACCGGATGTGTCCAAAGTTTAGCAAAAAAGATAAAAGCAAAGAAATACAAAAATTATTCTATTTACTCTATGCCGATATGGGGAATGAAATCAAAAAATAAAGTAAAAAATATTATTAAAAGATTTAATGAAATAATCACAATAGAGGATCATTTTTATGATGGTGGCTTTGGTTCTTGGCTAAAAGAATGCATTTTAAATACAAATATCAAAACTGTAATAAAATCAAAATATATAAAAGATTCTGTAATTAATGAAGTGGGATCAGCTGAATATTTATTGAAAAAATATGGTCCAAAATAACTAGGTAAACTTTGAAAAAACTTTTAATTTTAGGTGGAAGTGGACCAATTGGAAGCTCAATAGTAGATTTTGGAATTAATAGAAATTTAATTAAAGATAAAATTAATCAAATATATGTTTTATCTAGAAGCAAAAAATCTAAAAGAAAAAAATATAAACATATTAGCATTAACTATATTTCAAAAAACATATTAAATATAAAAAAATTACCAGAAGTTGATTATATTATTTATTGTCTAAAAAATAATAATCTAACAAAGAGTAAAGATTTTTTTGATAAATTTCATAGATTAGTTCGAAAATTTAGTAAAAAACCAAAGATATTATTTACAAGCTCGGGAGCAATATATGGCAAAAATAAAAAAAAAGAAAAAAATAGAGAGAATCAAGATATTAAGATTAATTCTATAAATAAATTTAATGGGTATAAGAAGGATTATGCTAAAGAAAAAATATTTATAGAAAAAAAATTTCAATTACTTGGAGTGGAAAATTATAAAGTATCAATAGCAAGATGCTATACTTTTATAGGGAAAAATATAATAAAACATAATTATGCTGTATCTGATTTAATTAATGATGCAATTAAAAGACCGTCAATAAAATTAAAAACTTCAATTAATGTCTATAGATCTTATATGCATGAAGATGACTTATCTAGGTGGTTAATTAAAATTTTAAAAGATTCTAACAAAAAATGTCCAATTTATAACGTTGGATCAGATAAGGTTATCAATTTGAGAACTTTAACTAAAAAAATTGCTAACATAGTTAATAAAAAACCTATTTTTAAAAAAATATTATCAAATGAGTTTGACTATTATGTTCCTTCTATAGCGAAAGCTAAAAGAAATCTGAATTTAAAAATTTCAATTAATTTGAATGATTCTTTAAATTCTACTATAAAAAGTTTAAATGTCTAAAATAAGTATTATCACACCAACTTTCAATGAGGAGCAAAATGTAAAAAAGTTATGTGTTGATATTAAAAATGAAATGATGAAATTAGGTATTGATTATGAACATATTGTAATTGACAATGCTTCAACGGATAAAACAGCAGATATTTTAAAAGAAATTTGTATAAGTGATAAAAACGTTAAGGTAATAATTAATGCAAAAAATTATGGTCATATAAAATCGCCTTTCTATGGTTTGCTTCAATCTAATAGTGATGCTAGCATTCTTATGGCTTCTGATTTTCAAGATCCAGTAGAATTGATACCTAAGTACATAGAAAAATGGAAAAATGGTTCCAAAATTGTTCTTGCAGAAAAAATCACTTCTGATGAAAATAAATTTATATTCCTGATTAGAAAATTTTTTTACAAATTCTTGAATAAAATTTCAGATACTAACCTCACAATGAATACCACAGGTTCTGGTATTTTTGATAAGTCAGTAATTGAAAAATTAAAAAAAATTAACGATCCTTATCCTTATTTTAGAGGACTTATAAGTGAGTTAGGTGAGGAAATTTCTACTATTAAATTTAATCAACCTAAAAGAAAATTTGGAAGTACAAAAAATAATTTATATACCCTGTATGACATTGGCATGTTAGGAATTGTTAAACATTCAAAAATGCCTTTAAGAATAATGATTTTGTTAGGTTTTTTATTTAGTATGATTTCATTAGGTGTTGCTTTGTTTTATCTAATTTATAAGTTGCTATATTGGGAATCTTTTAGAATTGGAGTAGCACCAATAATAATTGGAATATTTGGATTTGCTTCGTTGCAAATTTTACTTTTAGGTATAATTGGTGAATATGTATCTGTGGTATTAACCCATTTGAGAAATATGCCTTTGGTTGAGGAGAAAGAAAGAATTAATTTTTAATTTGTATTTTTTATGAAAATAGCAGTGACTGGCGGTAGTGGTTTTATAGGTAAAAAACTATTGAAAGTTTTAGTCAAAAATAAAGATAACAAAATTATCAACCTATATAGAAATAAAAAATTTAATCATCCAAGAGTTCAAAATATTAAATTCGATTTAAATAAAAAAATTCACAATAATTTCTATCAGGATATAGGTGAACCCGAATATTTGATACACTTAGCATGGGATAAATTAGATGATTATAATAGTAAAATTCACAAAAAAATGCTTGAGCAAAATATTTTTTTTTTAAAAAATTTTTCAAATTCTAAAATAAAAAAAATATTTATAATGGGTACTTGTTTTGAATATGGGAAAAGAAGTGGAGAACTCAGAGAAAGGTTTAAAACCAATCCATGTAACAATTATTCAAGGTCTAAAGACAAACTCCAACAAAAATTATTCAAAATTTTTAAATATAAAGGACCAATAGTACTATGGGGAAGATTATTTTATATTTATGGTGAAGGTCAAAATCCAAGAACACTATATGGCCAACTAAATAGATCTATAAAAGAAAAAAAAGAAATTTTTAATATGTCTAATGGAGATCAAACTAGAGATTATTTAAATATTAATAATGTGATTAAAATTGTTATAAGTATTTTAATAAAATCGAATAAAAGTGACGTAATTAATATTTGTTCTGGAAGACCAGTTAGTTTAAAGAATCTTGTAAAGAAATGGCTAAAAAAAAAGAAATATAAACTGAAAGTTAATTATGGATATTACAAGAATTCCATCAATGAAGCTCAAAGTTTTTGGGGTAGTACTTATAAATTAAAGAAAATATTAAAATCAAATGAAAATTTTTAACTATTCTACGCAATCTATAGATAAAAAAGATATTCTTGCTGTCATAAAAACTTTGAAATCAAAGTATTTAACAAAAGGCAATGTTACTTTAGATTTTGAAAAAAAAATTAAAGATTTTTGTAAATGCAAATACGTTTGTGCAACAATTAATGCGAGCGCCTCATTATTAATGGCTTGTAAAACACTAGGAATTAATAAAAATGATTATGTGTGGACAAGTAATATTACTTATATTGCAAGTATTAATTGTGCTTTACATTTAAGTGCAAAGATAAAATTAATAGATATAGATCAAACAAATAATATTTGCATAGATAGCTTAAGAAAAGAGTTATTAATTGCAAAAAAAATTGGTAAATTACCCAAAGCTTTAGTTGTGGTACATTTGGCTGGCTTACCATGTAATCTAAAACAGATAAAAAAATTATCGAAAATTTATAATTTTAAGATAATAGAAGATGCCTCTCACGCATTTGGATCTATTTATAATGGCACAAAAATAGGATCGTGTAAATTTTCTGATTTAACAGTATTTAGTTTTCATCCAGTTAAAAATATTACAACTGCGGAAGGTGGTGCAATAACAACAAATGATAGAAATTTATATAAAAAACTTTTATTGATAAGAGAGAATGGCCATGATTTTTCTCGAATTAATACTAAAAGGTTTCCCACAAAATATGATATTACCACACTTGGTTATAATTTTAGAATAAATGAAATAAATTCATCATTAGGAATATCACAAATTAAAAAAGTAAATAAGTTTATTAATCTAAAAAAAAAAATTGCAAAAAGATATTTTGAGGAACTTGATTTGCCCGAGATTTGTCTACCAGATAAAAATTTAATTAAAACCTCAGCACTACATTTATTTATTATAAAGATTAATTTTCAAAAATTAAAAATAGATAAGTTTAACTTAATAAATATTTTAAAAAAAAAACATATAAATGTTAATGCTCACTATATACCTTTAAGTAAATTTAGTTTAATTAAAAAAAATATTAAAAATACCAGATTCATTAATTCAGAAAAATATTACAAAGAGGCAATATCAATACCCATGTATCCAGATTTAAGTTATACAAAACAAAAATTTTTTATTAAAGTATTAAAACAAACTATTAATAAGTATAAAAAATTTTAACATGATTAAATATTTAAAATATAGAGTTAAAAATTTTTTAAATTATAACAAAAGACAGTTAGGTGAAGTTCAAATTGAATTGTCAAAAAAAAATTATAAAGAAATTAAAAATATACGTGATGCTGAAGTAAAGATATTTTCTCAATTTGGTGAGGATGGAATAATAAATTTTTTATTAAATAAACTAAATTTTAAAGATAAGATTAATTTTGTTGAAATTGGCACAGGAGACTATGAGGAAGCAAATACCAGATTCCTTTGCGAAAGTAGAATTTGTAAAGGCTTGTTAATTGACAAATTAAAAGATTTAAAATTTGTTAAAACAAGAGATTATTATTGGAAAAATGATCTTTATTTTTATCAAAAAGAAATAACTCCATCAAATATTTCCTCGGTAATTAAAAATTATGGTTTCGATAATAAATTACACTTATTATCTATTGATATAGATGGAAATGATTATTGGGTATTAAAAAACATAGATTTAAAATCTACAGATATAGTTATTGCAGAATACAATCCTCTATTTGGATCAAAATTACACTTAACAATACCTCAAGATGATACTTTTGATAGAAATAAATATAATAAATTATTTTATGGAGCTTCTTTACCAGCAATGATTGAATTGCTTAAATCGAAAGAATATTTTTTTATTGGAGCTAATAAAGCATGCAACAATGCTTTTTTTGTTCATAAAAAAAATAAGGATTTTTTTTTAGACATGAAGATCGATAAATTAGAAGAATATACAAATTTTACATTTAGAGAACTTAAAAAAAACTCTTTAAAAGAAAATCAAATTTCTACTTTGGTAGAGTTGATTGAAAATTTTGAAATTTATGATTTAGAAAAAAAACAAATTATTAAAGTCAAAGAAATAAAAGATATTCTTATTAATGATAGATAAAGAAGTACAAAATAAACATAATTTTTATATTATTGCTTTATTAAGTTTTCCTTTGTTTTATATATTTGGAAGTTTGTTTTTGAACTTGTCTATTATTTGTATAGGATCAATTTTTTTTTTTGATTACTCAAAAATATTAAACAAAAAAATACTAATAATTATTTTCTCTTTAATATTGTCTTTTTTCTTAATTAATTCAATTCTATCTTATGATAAAATTTTCTCAATTTACAAATCAACAGCTTATTTAAGGTATTTTTTTTTTACAATTGGACTTGTTTTAATTTTATCTGTTATTAAAAATAATCTACTAAAACTAGTTTCAAGACTATTTTTATTTTTAACTATTTTTTTTATAATAGATATCATCTTTGAATATATAAATGGAAAAGATTTTTTTGGAAATAATGATGGAGCAAGATATAATAGATTATCAGGACCGTTCGGAGATGAATGGATTGCAGGTTTTTTTTTACTTTATTTTGGTTTTATTTCATTTGGTTTTATTTCAAAATTCCACAATATAAGTAAATTTTTTTACTTTTTATTTTCTATAGTTGCTATTTATACAATCTATTTAACAGGTGAACGTAATGCATTCTTTAGTTCATTGATTTTTTTAAGTATATTAATTTTAATTGATTCTAAATATAGAACAACTTTCCTATCATCTTTGTTAGTTATTTTATTTTTATTTATTTTAAGTAATAAGTACAATGTCGTAAAAAATAAATACTCTTTGAAAAGTATTAATACGCTAAACAGCTCAAATATAGTCAACGTTGAAGAAGGTAAAGAAAATAAAAATGATTTAACAACAAAAATTGTTGAATTAACTTCAAAAAATCAATGGATTCAACATTATATTTCTGCTTATCATATATTTAGAGAAAATTTATTTTTTGGTTCAGGTTTTAGATCTTTTAAAAGTGTGTGTCCAAAGAATGAACAAAGTAGAAAATATTTATGCTCAAGTCACCCACATAATATTTACTTCGAATTACTATCTGATGTTGGAATTTTTGGTTTTTTGATATTTTCATCAATATTTATATTTCCTATAATAATTTTTTTTCAAAAAAGAAATGACTTAGATATAGGTTCTAAAATTTTTTTTGGATTATTTATAACTTTTATATTTCCATTTAAACCACATGGTAGTTTGTTCACAACATCATATGCATCAATGTTGTGGTTTTTATATGCTTTAAATATATATTTTATTTCTAATGAAAAAAAAAAATAAAAAACCGTTTATAAGTATTGTGACACCAAATTTAAATGGTGAAAAATTTTTAGAACAAACAATTCAATCTATCATTAATCAAACATCGGATGACTTTGAATATATTTTAATTGATGGGCAATCTAAAGATAAGTCTAAGCTGATTATAAATAAATATATTGATAAAATTGATATTTTTATTTCAGAAAAAGATAAAAGTATGTACCACGCAATAAATAAGGGCATAATGAAAGCAAAAGGGGAAGTTATAATTTGGATTAATTCGGATGATATACTGGATAAAAATGCTGTATTAAATATTTCAAATTTTTTTAAAAAAAACCCTAATATTCATTGGATATCAGGAATTAATGGATATATAAAAAATGACTTTCAATTTTCGGGAATTCCATACATTTATCCAAAATCATTTTTAAAAAAAGGTTATGCTCATCATGCATTGTGGGGTTTTGTTCAGCAAGAAAGTGTATCATTTAGAAGAAAATTATATTTTAAGGTAGGTGGATTTGATTATAAATATAATAATTCATGTGACTATGGATTGTGGCGCAGTTTTTCAAATATAACATCATTAAAAACCGTTTTTTTTAAGATTGGATTTTTTAGATCTTGGCCCGGTCAAGACTCTAAAGTAAATAGACTTTTAACTTATCAAAGCATAGGTTATAAAAAAGTACCTTTTTATAGTTTAAGATTTTTCAGATTTATAATCTCTGTCTTTGCGCTTCCTTATATTATTATTAAGACGTATATTTTAACAAGGTAAAATATATAGTTATTGAAAAAATGATTAATATTATTAGGAAATTAGAAGTAAAAAAGTAAGCGTAAATTGGAAGGTTTATTAACACTAAATATATTAACAAAGTTTTATTATTTCCATATTTATTAAATAATTTATGATGGAAATGATTTAAATCACCTTTGAATGGGTTTTTTCTGTTATAAATCCTAGTGATGAATAGCCTTAGCATATCTATGCCTGGTATAAGCAGTAATAAAAATATTTCCTCTGCATAATAAAATGAAGGTTGTTGTGAGTTTTCTTTAAGAAGAATTATAGCAATACATATAGAAATAAGATAATTACCAGAGTCTCCTAAAAAAATTCTATACTTAATATTTAAGAAAAAAAAGATAAATAAACTAATGATAAACATGTAATAAGAATTAAAAATAATTGGATTTTTAAGAATTAAATATATAAAAATACTTATTCCCACTGATGAAGCTAAACCATTAATACCGTCAATAAAATTTAAAGCGTTTACAAGTAATAAAATACAAAGAGCTGATAAAGAATAATTTAGATATAAGTTATTAATTAGATAAATATTATTATTGTAATAAAAATATAAACTTTTAATTCCAAGATTCGGATCTATAGCAATACTTAATAAGCATGCCAACAAAGTTATAATCAATCTAAAATTTGGATTGAGGTTTTTTATGTCATCTGCTAATGCAATTATAAAAAATGATATAACTAGAAACAAACTAAAGTAGTTATTATTATAAATGTTTGCAAAAATTAAAAAAAAAATATTCAAAATTAAGCTTGAAATTAAAAAAATACCACCAAACAATAAAGCCTCATGTTTATGAACGCTATTATCATTTGGATGATCAATAAGATTTAATTTCAGACAAATATTTTTTCTTTTATAGAATAAAAAGATAAGAATTAAAATTGAAATTAAATTGAATACTAAAAATTGCATATTATTTTTTTTATAAATTTTTTTGTAAAAAAATTTGAAAAGCTACAAAGTAAAATATTTATTGTATGAATATTAATACCATAAGAATTTGTAAAATTTTTATCGATTATTAAACATTCACCATATTTATTACAAATTTTTTTGTTAAATTCGACATGTTCACAATTTTTTCCGTTATTACTATCATATGAAAATTCAATAACTTTATTCAATTTATATATAGCAATTCCCCCATAAGCAGAAATAACTTTTATTTGTTTTTTTTTTAAAAAAAAATTAATGAACATAAACTTTCCAATTAATTGAAAAAATTTCTTTTTAATATTCTTTTCTTTACTATGATAAACTTTAAACAATTCTTCAAAACAATCGTAATTGATTATATTTTTAATTCTTAGTGTCCAAATGTCATAATAAAAAATGCTTTGGTTAGGAAAGATACCAATAAATTCATTATTTTTTAAAATAGTTTTTTCCAATTTTTTTTTGTTTAAATTATTATTTACCCCACCACAATCAAGTACGATTAAAAAATCAAAATTAAGTAATCTTTTGTTTTGTTTAATATATTTTAAATATTCATTTCTACTAATAGCTAGTCTAGCAACTCTATTTTTTATATCTTTTAGACTTTTGTTTAATAAGATTCCTTTTTTATTATGTAAGTATTGATTAATTAAATCATTTGAATTGTCTATAGAATCTGATTCTACAAAAATTATAAAATAATCTTGAAATGAATTAGTTAAATCGTCTAAAGTTTTAAACAAACTTTTTATATTTGAAGACTCGTTTTTTACCGGGATACAAAAAACAGCTGTTTTATCGATCATATATATTAGAATATTTACAATATGATTTTACAATTTCTATCACTATAATACTATTTATTTTCAAAATCTTTATACCTTTTGTTTGCATTTAAAAAGAAGGTGAATATATTACTTCTAATTATTCAATTATAATTCACAAAATAAATTTATGAAAAAGTTCTTAATTGTTGGCGCAGGAGGTTTTATTGGCGGGCATTTTATTAAAAGACTTATAGACGAAGGCAATATTATTCGAGGAGTTGATTTAAAACCATTCGATCTTTGGTTTCAGAAATTTGAAAATGTTGATAATCATTCTTTAGATATGCAAGAATACGAAAACTGTTTAAAAATGTCAAAAGAAGTAGATTACGTGATAAATTTAGCCTGCAACATGGGTGGAATAGGATTTATTGAAAATAATAAAGCTGATTGTATGTTATCAGTTTTGATAAATACGAATTTATTAAAAGCATGTCAAAAAAATAAAGTAAAAAGATATTTTTTTTCTTCAAGCGCATGTGCTTACAATAAAGATTTACAAAATGATCCAAATATTGAAGGATTAAAAGAAGATGATGCATATCCAGCTATGCCTGAAGATGGTTATGGATGGGAAAAATTATTTAGTGAGAGAATGTGTAGACATTTTACAGAAGATTATGGTTTAGAAACTAGAGTGGCAAGGTTTCATAATATTTATGGTCCAATGGGAACTTTTGATGGTGGTAGAGAAAAAGCTCCAGCTGCGATTTGCAGAAAGGTAATAGAAGCAAAAATTAATAATAAGGATATTATTGATGTCTGGGGGGATGGTACTCAAACAAGAAGTTTTTTATATATAGATGATTGTATAGACGCTGTGCTAAAATTATTTTATTCTGATTATTCTCATCCTATGAATATAGGAAGTGATGAAAAGGTAACTATTAATGAATTATTATCTATTGCTGAAAAATTATCAGGACAAGAATTCAAAAAAAATTATCAACTTGAAAAACCACAAGGTGTAAAAGGGAGATCAAGTAACAATAATTTGATTAGAAATAAACTCGGTTGGGATTATAAATATTCTCTAGAGGAAGGCATTAAAAAAACGTATAATTGGATCGAAAATATTTATATTAATAAGAAAAATGATGAATTTATAAGGTTTACCAAAAAAAATCTTAAAAATTAAATAGTGTGAATTTATATTTATCTGCATGGTCAATATTAACTAAAAAAAATCAAAAGAAGTTTTTTTTTATAATATTTTTATTTTTATTATTATCCTTAGTGGAAATAATAGGAATTGCTTCAGTTATTCCATTTGTAACAGTTATTTTTTCTCCAGATAAACTTTCTGAATTACCAATATTAAACAACTTTGAGGATTTAACTCAGAAATATAAAAATATTTTACTACCATTTTTTTGTATTTTTTTTTTCTCTATATTTCTTTTAAAAAATATTTTTGCTATCATTACTTATAGATATATATTTTTTTTTAACTCTGAAATAAGGGCAGAAGTTTCCACTAAAATTCTAAAAAAATTTTTTAATCAGAACTATTTATATTTTATAAATAATAGTCAGGGAAAGCTTTCTGCAACAATGAGTTCAGAAACATCAGTTTTTTCAGATCAATTCTTAGATGCTTTAATGATATTTTTAAGTGAATGTATACTTTTAGGATCTATAATTATATTAATAATTTTTTCAGGTCATATTGGAATTTTTTTAACAATAATTCCAATTATATTTATTACTGTTTTAATTTTATCATTTTTGAAAAATAAAATAAAAATTTGGGCTGAGTCTAGAGTTAAGCTTGCAGAAAAAATGGTTACGGTAAGTCAAAGAATATTTATTGGTGTAAGAGATATATATTTTTTAAAAAATTTAGATCAATTAATTAATAATTTTTATCTTTTAAATAAAAACCAAAGTTTACTTGATGCAAAAACAAAGTTAATAAGTATTGTGCCTAGAGCTCTGCTTGAGCTAATGGGATTAACTGTGCTCTTAATAACATTAGTTTATTTATATAATAGTGGAATTTCTAATGATGATATAATAACTAAAATTACATTTTATTTTGTAATTGCTTATAGAGCCTTGCCATCTTTTACTAGAATTTTAACTCAAAAACAAAGAATAAAGTATTCTGAGAATTCTGTTAAAATTTTAAAAGAAACTTTATCTCTAAAAGATAAGAGAGTTTTTAATATTCCAGATAATATAGATTATAAGTTTCAAAAATCACTTAAGCTGCAAAATATTGATTTTACTTATACAAATCAGAAAAGTTTTTTTATCAATGAAAATTTTGTTCTTGAGCAAGGAAAAGTTACAGGAATATATGGACAAAGTGGATCTGGTAAAAGTACTTTATTAAATTTAATAACATTTTTAATTCAACCAGATAAAGGAAAAATTTATATTGATGACAATGAGGTATTAAATGATATTGATAAAAGAAAATTTCAAAATATAATAACTTTTTTATCTCAAGATACTTTTCTAATTGAAGACACAATAAGAAATAATATAACATTAAGCTCTGATCAACAAGTTGATGAAAAGAAACTTGAAAAAGCCATAAAATTTGCATGTGCGGATAAATTTATAAATAATCTTCCAGAAAAACTAGATTATATGGTTGGCACTCATGGGAGAAAAATTTCATCAGGTCAAAAGCAAAGAATAGTAATTGCAAGATCATTTTATGATTCAAGAGAAATATTAGTCTTAGATGAAGCTACAAATGCGATAGACGAAGAAACAGAGAAAGAAATTTATAAAAATATAATTAAAGAAAATAATAGTAAAACAATTATCATTGTATCACACAACAAATCTAATTTATCTTTTTGTGATAATAAATATGAAATTAAAGATGGTAAAATTATTAATTTATAAAAATTAATATTTAAATGTTATTTTATTTAAAATTATTATAGTATTTCAATTCTTCATCTATCATTAATCTAACTAAATCTTTTAATGAAGTTTTTGGTTTCCAGCCTAAAACATTTTGTGCTTTCTTAAAACTACCTTTTAAATAATTTACTTCAGCAGGTCTAAAATACTTAGGATTAATTCTAATTATAGTTTTCTTTGTCTCTAAATTAATTAATTTAGCATCTATACCTTTACCTACCCATTTTGCTTTAATATTTAAATATTTGATACAATAGTTAATGAAATCTTTAATTGAATAAGTTTTTCCAGTACAAATAATATAATCATTTGGTTTCTTTTGTTGTACCATCATCCACATCGCTTCCACGTACTCTCTTGCGTAACCCCAGTCTCTCTTAGCGTCTAAGTTTCCAAGTTCAAGATAGTCTTGATCATTATTAAATATTTTTACTAATCCTTTTACAATTTTTCTTGTAACAAATTCTTCTCCTCTTAAAGGAGACTCATGATTGAATAGAATTCCTGAAACAGTAAATATATTATAAGAGTTCCTATAATTAATTGTTATATAATGTCCAAACAATTTTGATATTGCATAGGGGCTTTGTGGATTAAATGGAGTTTTTTCATTTTGAGTTTTTTCCAAAACATCACCAAACATCTCAGATGAGGATGCTTGATAGAATTTAATTTTAGGATTTATATTTCTAATAGTCTCTAAAATTCTTAAAACACCAAGGCCTGTAACATTTGAAGTATTTAAAGGACTTCCAAACGAACTTCCAACAAACGATTGAGCAGCGAGATTGTACACTTCATCAATTTTATATTTTTTAAAAATTCTTTCTATCTCAAAAGTTTCTCCCAATTCCATTTCTTCGAAAATTATTTTTTTTTCTATACCCAATCTTTCTAGTCTCCAATTACTCATTCTTGCTGATCTTCTATCTGTACCGATGACTTTATAGTTTTTTTTTAAGAGAAATTCTGCGAGGTAAGCGCCGTCTTGTCCTGAAATACCAGTAATTAATGCTAATTTTTTTTTCATTGATTTTTTAAAAGATTGATTATTCTAATATTATTATCTTAGTTTAAAATTTAATATTATACTATAAAAAAGTCATTCAAAAATAATATAAAATAGTGATCTGCTTTTTTTATTTATTCCATTGTATATAATAATGAATAATGGTTGAAATATTTTTATCCCTCATATTATTAATATTTTTAGTATTTATTTCTGGCTTTATATTATCAACAAGTTTATTTAAATTAAATTATAATGATTTAGAGTTTTATGAAATCGGGTTACTTGGGATAATATTTTTAGTCTTTCTGTCATTTGTATTTCATTTTTTTATTCCATTAAACGAGCTTAGTAATTCTTTAATATTCATTTTATTAATTCTAGTTTTTATATTTAAAATTAATAAAATAGTTTTTCAAAATTTTCTATCCCACCATAAGTTAATTTTTATATCGTTTTTGGTAATATTTATTATGACATTAAAATACAAACCAAATGAAGATTATGGTTATTATCATTTACCCTTTATTATTAATTTAGTTTCAGACAAAATAATATTTGGATTATCAAATTTACAACCACAGTTTGGATGGAATTCAACATGGTTAAACTTTTCATCCATTATTTACTTACCTATTTTAAAAATAAAAGGAACTCAATTAAGTAATTCAATATTATTATTTTTCGTATTTTGTATGTTTTTTAGAGAATTACATAATACAAATAATAAAAGCAATATTTCTTATTTGTTTATCTCAATATTATCTTTTTATGTAATTATAAAATTTTCAAGAATTTCTGCACACGGTTTTGATTTTCCAGCTAATATATATCTTTTACTATCATTATTTTATTTCATAAAAGTTTTTGAAGAGGAAGATATTCATAAGATAAATAAATATTTCATTCTAATTAGTTGTTTTAGTTTATTTGCTTTAACCATAAAACTATCTACTTTCGCAGGTCCTATTTTATTTATCATGACAACTTTAATTATGTACAAAAAAAAAATAGATTTTAAAAAATTAAAATTACCATTAATTTTTTGCTTTTTTTTCTTTCTCTTTTGGTTAATTCAACAATTTATATTTACAGGTTGTCTGATTCCCCATTTTAAATTTTCATGTTTTAGTTCATTAGCATGGTATACAAATGATATTTCAAAAATGATTTCTGATTTAACTGGTGCTATTAATAAATCGTTTAATTTATATAAAGGAGATTTGTCACAAGCTGAATATCTTCAAGATTTCAATTGGGTAAGTACGTGGTTTGAGAGAAACAAAATTGAATTGCTTGAACATTCAGCAGCAGGGTTATTACCAATAATAATTTTATGTTTAATAAACTTTAGAAATTTATCTAATAATGACAATAAAAGTTTTCAATTAATTAAACAAAAAAAATTACTTTTAACTTCTTTGTCTTTTTTTACAATTTTTGGATTATTCATATGGTTTTTAAAATCTCCTGTTATACGATTTGGAGTACCATATTTATTTTCATTTATTTTTTTGTTTTTAGTTTTATTAGTTCATCTTACAAAAATTAGATTTAAAAAAGGAGTATTATTTATTTTTACAATCTGCCTAGTTTTTAATTTATCAAAAAATTTAAATAGGATAACAAAGAGCGATTCCGACACTTATTGGCCGGAAGTTTTAAATGTAACTTATTCAACAAAGCTGAAAAATGAATTAAAAATTAATTATCCAGATTCAAAAGAAACAAATCCTAAAACAAAGTTATGTTGGTCGATACCATATATATGTAGCGTTTCTAAGGGAAAAAATTTAATATTTGATAAAAAATTTTCGTACACTTTCATTCTAAGCAATTCTTAAAAAAAGAAATATTATAAATAATTTTAGATTTTATTATTAAGTTAACATTACTATTTATTCTTTATTTTTATTTGTTTTATTGAGGTTTTTATTTTTAATAATTAAAATTTTTTAATTATTAATAGTTTACAAAAGTATTTTGATGATGTAAGAAATCCTGCCTGGTGATTATTGCGAGAGTGTCACACCCGACCCCATTCCGAACT